>Ga0335394_10000896_pt1 | contig 32847 bp, 22 predicted proteins | sample MAT03_FD_205741 | JGI IMG/M metagenome (GOLD analysis project Ga0335394, IMG submission 205741) | Freshwater microbial communities from Lake Fryxell liftoff mats and glacier meltwater in Antarctica - MAT-03 (spades assembly) (version 2) ...
ACACTGCCACGATGAGAAGACAGTGAGCGACTACGCGCAAGTCTACTCAGAAGGTGTCGATGACAACGACCTGTGAAGAGAGGAGCCGTGTGAGGTGAAAGTCTCATGCACGGTTCTGAATGGGAGGGGTAGAAATGCCCCTATCGACCCCTAATAGATTGGTTAAAATATCTTGACAAATGCCTAGAAATAGATAAAGCTCCTCACCACGAATCGAATGACTCAATTGAACAATGCTTTTACCTTATTCCTGAGTTTGCTAGTAGAAGCGATACCGTTCCTGCTGCTAGGGGTTCTGTTCTCAGGTGTGCTGCTGTTGTTTATCGATGAGCGCAAATTGAGTGCAGCTATGCCTCGGAACCCCTTGCTTGGAGCTTTAGTTGGTAGTTTAGCGGGCTTCTTGTTTCCAGTTTGCGAGTGCGGTAACGTCCCCGTAGCGCGGCGGTTGCTGATGCAGGGGATACCTGCACCAGTGGCGATCGGGTTTTTACTCGCAGCTCCCACAATCAATCCGATCGTGATCTGGGCAACTTGGACAGCATTTCGGGATCAACCAGAAATTGTCGTGCTGCGGGTACTATGCTCCTTCAGCATAGCCACTATTGTTGGCTGGATATTCAGCGCCCAGGCTGATTTAAGACCCCTGCTGCAACGACAAGTCGCCAGCGCGATGCCAACGCCCAAACGCCGAATTGCCTGGTCTGAGATACCCAAACTGGGAAATGCAGCTCCTGCTTTGTTGCAGTCGGGTACTTTTTTACTCAGTGGGCCTGGTCAAACCATCCGAATGGATACGGCAGCATTCCCGGTCACAGGAGGGTCTGCGGGGGTGAGTAAACCTGTAAAATACCGTCTGAGTCTGCTTCTGGACAATACAGTGCAGGAACTGCGGGAGTTAGGGGCTGTATTAGTTCTGGGGAGCGCGATCGCAGCTTCTATTCAAGTTCTAGTCCCCCGCGAAATTATCCTTTCCGTGGGTAATAGCCCGATCGCTTCTATAGTAGCGATGATGGTATTGGCAGCAGTAGTCTCAATTTGTTCAACCGTGGATTCGTTCTTTGCCCTCTCGTTTGCTTCTTCATTTACCAGCGGTTCCCTGCTAGCATTTCTGGTATTTGGCCCGATGATTGACCTCAAAAGCATCGGTTTGCTGCTGTCAATATTCAAACCAAGAGCGGTATTTTATTTATTGGCTCTAGCCGCTCTACTTACCTTCTTGTTTACCTTGATCTATCAATTGGCATACTAATGGGAATGTCAAATTTAAGATTGTTGATTTCAAATTGAATTTTTCAATCGGCAATTCTTCAATCTCAAATCGGAACTTTCACTTTACCAATGACAATCCAAAATCCAAAATCCAAAATCCAAAATCCCTTATTACCCTGGCTCGATGTAGTTGCCATAATCGCCTGGGGCATTTTGCTGTTGAAATACTGGATAACAGGCAAGCTATACGTGCTAATTCATCCCGATTACTTTTGGTTAGCGATCTTAGGTGGCTTGGCTTTGCTTGTCATCGGTATTTTAAAAGGATTATCTCTCCTCTACAACGAACAAATCCTCCAGCGTCAACCTTCATCTGTACAAAAGAAATTAATCGCATCTCTACTTTGGTTAGTAATTTCAGGTGGTGGGTTGATGCGGCAATTGTTTGGTTTTAAGAAGAGGTCTTCGCGAAGCGGGGATAACATCATCAAGAATGAGCCGTCTACTTTCCCACGTACTTCATCCAACTCCCAACCTCAACACATTTCCCTATTTCCCCCCGGTTGGAGTACGGCTTTGCTCCTGACTACAGCAATCATGGGTTTTCTAATTACACCCAAACCGTTTACGAGTCAAACAGCATTATCGAGGGGCATCACTGATTCCTTGTCGATGACGCGATCGCAGCCTGTGGAATTTCGGAGTGCAAAACGTCCCGAAGCGCGATCGCTCATTGACTGGGTGCGAACCTTAAACGCTTATCCAGAACCGGACGCCTACACCGGACAAAAAGTTAAAGTGCAGGGCTTTGTTATCCATTCTCAAGAATTACCAGAGCAATACCTACTGCTTTCCCGCTTTGTAATTACCTGCTGTGCCGCCGATGCCTATCCAGTAGGTTTGCCAGTCAAACTGTACGGAGGAAGCATCAGTGTCAAAAGTTACGATTCAGAATCTGAGTCTATCTACACCGATGCTTCGCCCCTACTCCGCACAGCTTTTAAGCCCGATACTTGGTTAGAAGTTGAAGGTCAAGCGATCACCGAAAATCTGGGAGGTAAACGTCAATTGACTATCCAAGCTAGCTCTATCAAACTTATTCCCGAACCTAAAAACCCATACGATTATTAGTCATTAGTCATTGGTGATTAGTCATTTGACAACTGACCACTGACAACTGACCACTGACAACTGACAACTGACCACTGACAACTGACCACTGACCACTGACCAATGATCAATCTAAAATTCAAAACCCTAAATCTAAAATGGATTGAGCCCCTTGACCGCGTTGCTATTACGGTTATGCTGGTGCTGAGTGTAGTTATTGGGTTGCTATTGTGGCAGGGAGATCATTCATTAGCCCGCGTGCGAGATTTCAGCTGGCAGAATAAACAAATCGGGGCTGAAGATAACCGCTTCTTCCTGACTTTTAGCCGCCCGATGGAACACGCCAGTGTAGAAGCAAATCTGCAAATTAATCCGCCCCTACCTGGAAAATTTAGCTGGGCTGGACGGAAATTGGCTTATACCTTAATTGCACCAGCCCCATACGGCACTGAGTATGAAGTCAAGCTGCTCCGAGCAAAAGACCGATTCGCTAGTTCAGAAGAAAAAGGAGCTAACCTCAAGCCTTTTGAGGCTAAATTCCGCACACGCGATCGGGCCTTCGTTTACTTGGGCGTACAGGGTAACGAAGCAGGTCGGTTGATGCTGGTCAATCTCAGCGCCGCAGAGCCAAAACCGATCGCGCTGACGCCAGCAGACCTGGTAGTGAGCGATTTTATACCTTACCCGGATTCGCGTCGGATTCTGTTTTCAGCGAACGATCGCACATCCCAGCGTCAAGCAGTGCTGGAACAAAACCTCTACACCGTCACCACAGGTATCTCACCCCAATCCCCAAACACAGAAGTCACAAAAGAGGAACCAGCTGGTAAAGTCAGGCTGGTTTTAGACAAGAAAGACTACCAAAATTTGAAGTTTGACCTGTCAACGGATGGAAAAACTATTGTCGTACAGCGGGTAAATCGACGCAATCCAGGGGATTTTAGCATTTGGATAGTAAAGATGGATGGCTCGGATCGCCTTACTGCTAAACCTCTGCAAGGCCAACTGGGAGGCGATTTTTTGATTACGCCCGATAGTAAGGCGTTAGCGATCGCTCAAGGGCAAGGATTAGCGATCGTACCCCTAGAAGCAATCCAGGATAAACCCCTCGATTTCTTGCCCAAATTTGGTATGGTAGCCAGCTTCAGCAGAGATGGTACAGCAGCGGCGATGGTGAAATTTAACACAGATTACACGCGATCGCTCTACTTAGTAACCAACCAGGGAGTTGAGAAAGAACTTTTGCGAATAACTGGCTCAATTGTGAGCGCCCAATTCGATCGGATGGGGCAGACTCTTTATTGCCTCCTAACCAAACTTATCCCCGGACAGCAATACCAAGAACAGCCATATATTGCCGCCATTGACCTCAAGACAGGCGAAATGAAACCACTTTTAGTGCTGCCAAATCAGCGACAGGTGCAAATTAGCCTATCGCCAGATGGCATTGCCCTACTATTTGACCAACCCCTCACAACACCCTTATCGGCAGGAGAACAATCTGATGCCCCGCGAACAGATAGTGGCGAAGCAGTTACTTCTAGTACCCTCTGGCTACTGCCTCTAGTTTCTACCGCACCCACAGAAGGAACCCCTCCCCAAATGCAACCAGAACAATTGCCCTTGCCTGGGTTTCATCCCCGCTGGCTCCCCTAATAGGGACAAGGGCTACTAACGTCCAGTCCTAATCTGGGTAGACTAAGGAAAAGTAGAAGAAGCGTAGCCACTCGCTTAGGCTTAGGCTTGCATACGGCGACTGATTTACTCAGCAGATGTACTTAATTGTGAAGCTCAAATGGGGATATTCTGCTAAAATCCGCCCCTACAATTGGTTAAATCGGTTACCTAATCTGCTGCCACTTCTGCCTAAATATTAGGGGTCGTAATGCAAGTACAGGATTTTCTGGCTCGATACAAACAAGGAGAGCGGGATTTTGCCCACATTGACCTTAGTGGAGCTATTCTCACCAGCGTCAACTTGCAGGATCTTGACCTCACAGGCGCTAACCTCACAGGCGCAAATCTCAGCTGGTCATTTTTGAGTCGCAGCAAACTTCACGGTGCCTGTCTTCGTCAAGCCGACCTCCGCCATGCTACCTTGGCCGGTGCTAATCTCGATCGAGCAATTTTGAGCGGCGCAAATCTTAGCAAAGGGGATTTGCGTTTCGCTCATCTGCAAGAGGCTGATTTGAATTGGGCAGTCCTAGAAGAAGCAGATCTAAGCGGTGCCGACCTCCAAGGCGCTAAGCTGGATCAGAGCAATCTGGAACGCAGCAAATTAAATGAAACCCAGTTGACGAGAGCGGAATTGATGGAGGCGAATCTTCGTCGTGCCAGCTTGATCAGGGCTAATTTCACTAATGCTAATCTCCGAGAAGCAAATCTGGAATCGGCGAATTTGCGAGATGCGATTCTAATCGGGGCTAACTTAACAGAAGCAAATCTTACTGGTGTTTGTTTGCGATCGGCTAATTTGAGTCAGGCTGATTTGCATCGGGTGGTTCTTACAGGTGCTGACTTGAGTGAAGCGATCCTTCACGGTGCCGATTTGAGCCGAGCTAATTTGACAGGTGCTTATCTGCTGAAAACCAGTTTAAAAAAAGCTTATTTATTAAGAACTAATCTTCAAGATGTATTGTTGCTGCGATCGGATTTGAGCGAGGCTAATTTGCGCGGGGCTGATTTGCGGCGGGCAGATTTGTCTGGTGCTTATTTAAGCGATACGACTTTGAGCGAAAGCGATTTGAGCGAAGCGTATTTAATGGAGAGTCATTTAATTCGCACAAATTTGGAGCGGGCGCAAATGACGGGCGTCTGCATTGAGAATTGGCATATTGAAGATGTCGATCTTTCTAAGGTTGAGTGTCGTTACGTTTTTACTCAGTTCAATCATGCAACTAAAAGTCCAACCCAGCGCTATCCTGTTGGTCGGGATTTGGAACCTGGAGAGCTAGCTAAAGAGTATCTAGAAGATTCTTCTAATATCGAAATCGATTTGACAGAGGAGCCGAATTGGTCAGCGCTGATCTTTACTATCACTAAGATGGAACAGGAGTCTCCAGAACTTACTCTGACGATTAAATCTTTTGAATCGACGACTGGGCAGTATTTGCTGCGGCTGGCGTCGAATCGGTTGCTGAATGCAAAAATAGTGCGATCGCGCTTTTTGCAACTCTACCCAGAAATGCTCCAGCGCATCTTAAATTGCCGTCCCCAAATCCTCAGCCTACTTAATATCGTAGTTCGTCAGGAAAATTCCGAGCAAACATTAGACGAACCTGTGCCAAAGAAGCAACCGTCGCGACCTTCAATGGATAAACAGATGCAAGTTTATCAAGAAGTTTTGCGTCAAATTGAAGCTATTTTGATGTCGCAAGCGCCAGAACAATTTGTGGGTAGCGTGGAACGGCTGCTCGATTATCTCAAGCGCCAAGGGATATCAACTGAGGAAATTCAGAAGAAAGTTATCGGTCAAGCGATCGCACGACGAGCTAAGCGAGATTCTGCATTTCAAGAACATCTTTTGAAATGGGAAAAGACGGCTAGCGATTCGGCTCGTATGTCTGCGGTTGGTTCGGCTGTTAGATTAGCGATCGCACTTCTTTGGCAACAACCTGAACGACCATAAATTAATTTCAGGTTGCCAATTTTACATTTAGATTTAAATTGGAAATTAGTCAAGGGGTTACGAAGTTTATATGGTCGCCGGGAAGCGATCGCAACTCCTCCACAGAACCTTGCATTTTCAATTTTCCTTCCTCCAAAAACACAATCCAATCTGCTCTATTAATTACTCTGGGGCGATGGCTGATCAAAATTGTAGTTTTACCCTGCCGATGATGCAACAGCTTATCTAGAACTTCCGCTTCGCTCACCGGGTCGAGTCCGGCTGTTGATTCATCTAAAATTAGCACAGGTGGTTCATTGACGATAGCTCTTGCTATTGCCAATCGTTGCCGTTGCCCTCCAGAAAGATTCGCCCCAAATTCACCAAGCACGGTTGCATAGTTGTCCGGTAGATTGCTGATAAAGTAGTCAGCCTCGGCAATCTGACAAGCTTTTACGATCGTATCAAAAGTGACATTAGGGGAACTCAAGCGGAAATTTTCAATAATCGATCGACTCCAAAAGTGAGGTTCTTGGGGAACGAGGACAACCTGTTGCCGCAGACAATCAAGGGAAAGGTCTTGCTGATTATAGTTGCCAAATCGAATATTGCCAGACTGAAGTTGATACAAACCTGCAATTAGCTTTGCTATGGTACTTTTGCCGCAGCCAGATTTACCGATAATTGCAACAACTTTACCACCAGCAATTTTTACAGAAAAGTCCTCTAGTAACTCAACTCTACCTGTATGATGAAAATTAAGGTTGGTGCAAACGATATCCCCATCATCAGGAATTTTGACAAAGTTTTTTTGGGACTTTCCTTTATTTTCTGGGGTTGCATCTATGACTTCTCCGATCCGCTCAGTAGCCGTTTTTACTCGCGTGAATTCCTCTAAAAATCCAATTGTAGTGAGAACGAATGCTAGAAAATTACCATTCATGGCGTTAAAAGCCAGTAGCTGTCCAATAGTTAACTCTTCTTGAATTACTAAGCTACTGCCAAACCAAAGCAAGCCAATTACACCAAGACCGTAAATTAGTTCTGAAAAAGTTTTGTTGATAATAGCAATTTGAATAGTGCGGAAGCTGACGTTGGCTAAGCGACCAAAGCGGCTTTGCAATTCTTCCCAAAATTGCGGGGCAGATGAGGTAGTTTTTAGCGTCAGCGCTCCTTTAAAGGTTTCTACCAATACACCTTGATTTTCTGCTTCTAATACTAATAAATTGCGAACTTTTTGTTGCAGTGTGGGGAGTAAAAACAACGGCGCTAGCATCATCAACAGTGCCATGAAACAGCCGACGCTTGCAAGTTTCCAGGAGTAAAACACCATGAATCCCAAAGAAACAAGCGCTATAAACAACTGGCTGGGCAAACCGATCACCACTTGGGAAACTAGCTGATTAATTTCTTGAATATCTCGCAATCTGCTGACAACTTCACCGCTGCGACGGGATTCGTAGTAGCTGAGGGGCAAGCGGAGAATTTGTCGTCCAAATTCCAAAACTAAATTTAATTCCAGACGTTGTGCAAAGTGTGCGACGAGGTTAGATTGCACTAATCCCAAGCAGCTGCCGATCAGGTTCATCGCTACAACTGCGATCGCTACGCCCCCAAGCAGCTTGCGATCGCCCCTCACCAACACATCATCAGTTAAGATTTGGATTAAAAAGGGTAAAGCGATAGAAAGCAAACCCAAGACAAAGTTAATTAGCAGCGCTTCCGCCAAAATGCTTCGGTAAGCCCAAACCGGCTTTAAAAAACGCCCAAAACCACCCACCTTATCATTAGGTTGCTCTGTAAACCGAACGGGATCTGGCTCTAGTAAAAGCATTACCCAATCCGTCCAGCATTCCGTTAACTGCTTCCTCGAAAGGTACAAAACACCAACTGCCGGATCGGCGATTACATACTTTCTGCCCCGCTTACCGTACAAAACAACCCAGTGATACCCCTTCCAGTGAATAATTGCTGGCAGGGGTGCTTCTTTGATTCTGTCTAAAATTTCAGGTGAAGCTCTAACTGGGCGAGCATTAAAACCTAGTACCTCTGCACCCTGCTTTAACCCCAGCAATGTCGTCCCCAGTTGCCCAGTACCCACAGCTTCCCGGATGCGGTTAATCGCAAACGTGCGCCCGTATTTTTTAGCAATAGAAGCAATGCAGGCAGCTCCACAGTCTTCTTCATTGTGCTGTAGAACATTTGGATATTGCATGGTTAAAGTTTATATGCAAAAAGTAAGGCATCTGTATCTCCACAGATGCCTATTTTGACTAAGTTACCTGATTTATCTGCAAAGGGTTGAGTTTGACTAAATCCTTTGGACTTGGCAGGCCTCCTCTTATTTGCGGCGATTAAGCTTGGTAACACTTTGACGGCTGTGAACGCACTGTGATTCGCATCCACCGTTGATAGAAGCAGCTTCTTTAGCTACGATTTCGGTAAATAGAGGTGCTTTCTTGTTTTCTTTCATTTTGTCTACCTTTATTTTGCTGACAGAACTACTTATCTTCGTTCATCATCAATCCTAGCAGCTTTACTCAATTATTGTCAAGAGCTTTACTGCTTGTTTTAGTCGGAAAAGTAGGGCATCTCGCTTTACCAGACATTAATTCTGCCGCTCCCAGCTTAATTATAAAGAATCTTAAATCAAGTAAATTTGTCTTTGACAGGTTGTCAAAGACAAATTTACAACAAATGATTATAATAATGGATTCTAACTGATAATAATGTGAGGAGTGAATAAATGGGTGTGTCACCCGTGAAAAAATGCCTACTGGGGATTCCGACAGCGCTAGCAGTTGCTAGCCTACTGAACGCCAACCCGGTTTTGGCTCAAACCAGGTCCGATCGAGATTCGGGTTTATTCCAAACCGAACCTGAGAACGCACAGCCAATTCTGGCTCAGAGGCATTTAAATGAGGATTCAATTGTTCGCATCGAACCCGAACAGCTACTCATATCCTTTCCGGTTGCGTCTGAATCATTATCGTCGCCGAGGGGCAACCCCACCCCCTACCCCTCCCCGTCGGACGGGGAGGGGAGAAGGAGAGAGGGGATCAGGGGAAAAACGAACAATTCCGACGCAAACGGATTTGATATCACAGCCTTAATAGAGGCTGAAATTGAGCTTCTCGAATCCCAGAAATTTTCGTATAAAGCGGCAGATTTGTTGCCAGATGGTAACAGTACTGGCTCTATCTTGCCGACAAATCCTACCAATCCTACCTTGAACTCTCAAGGAATAGCGCAAAGCGAACGACCTCTATCAAATTCGATCGTTCCACAGCGATGGTATGTCCAGGCGGAAGCGCTATTCCTCAACCGCACCATCCCGCGAGGTATCCTAACTTCAGAAGTTGTAGACCTGAGCGTCGCAGAGACAGGTTCTCCTGAGAGAGGGGACACCTTACGTACTGACGATGTAGCTTTTGACTACGAGTTGGGAACTAGGATTACAGTAGGCTACAGTCGCAATCGAAAAGATAGTATCAGTTTTTCTTTCTTTGGTTTGCAGGAATACAGTTCATCAGCTACCCTTCTTTCTCCCGAACAGGGTCTGCCAAGCGATGTTGTTGTTGAAGTACCGACCGACGATACCCCGATACTCGATCCTAGCGAGTCTCTGGGAGACAAAATTAACATTCTTAACCAGGAGCCGCCTCTGGGTCAAGGAAATGGCAGTTTCGCTATCAGTCAGGCTTTTCTTCTGAGTTACGAACACCAGCTCGATTACAGCGCCAACCTCTACAACTTTGAGTGGAACTATCAGCGAGAGGTAGCTTCATCTAATAACTTTCGCCCCTCGTGGTTGGTGGGAGTGCGGTATATCAGCGCTCCAGAAAAATTTAACTTAGCGACATTTGGTGCGGCGGCTTTTCCGGAACAAGGTCTGCGACCTTATCCCACAGGAGATTACAACATCGAGACTAGAAATAACTTGTTTGGTTTTCAAATTGGAGGCAACGCCAATATTGGAGTAAGTCGTAACTTTAGTATAGGCTTGGGAGCGAAAGCAGGTGTGTTTGCCAACAATGGCGATCAGACAAGTATTATTAGCGCGTATGATTTTGATACGGGAGAGCTACTAGAAAGAATTAAAGGAGTTAAAAGTGAATGGGGACTATCTCCTGTGGTGGAGGGAAGTATATCTGCTAACTGGCAGGTGAGTCCCAATGTTAGCTTAACCGCTGGGTTTAATTTAGTATACTTGAGTGGTTTGGCATTGGCTCCCAGACAGTTTAGAGATTTTGCTGAGTCAGGTGAATTTGGCAGGCTGGATATGAATGGCGATACACTGTATTATGGCCCCTCAGTGGGGATAAGAGTTGTTTTTTGATCTGATATGTTTAGCGATCGCAATCCAGAATTTCTCCGTCCAGTTACTAGCGACGAGTTTCTCCCTCCGATCGGTCGGTGGACAACGCTAGGGGGACTGTTTTTGGTGGGAACTGTTGGCGCGGCTGTCGCTCTTGCTGCCCTCACAGAGTACAATGTCACGGTGAAAGCTCCCGCGACGGTTCGTCCTTCTGGAGAGGTGCGGCTAGTCCAGGCAGCCACGGAAGGAACGGTGAAAAGCATCTTAGTCGAACAAAATATGGTGGTAAAACAGGGAGATGCGATCGCTACCATTGACGATTCTCAACAGCAAACCAAAAAAAGCCAACTTATCGGCAATATTCAACAAAATCAGCTGCAATTGGCTCAAATCACTGCCCAACTAAACTCCCTGCAAACGCAATTAGTAGCCGAAAGTAGGGCAACGGAGCGCACTGTCGTGTCTGCACAAGCAGATCTCGATCGCAGCCAAAGAGACTATCGCGATCGGCAAATTACCACTGTTACTGAAGTCCAAGAAGCGGAAGCCAACTTAAAAATAGCTCAAGCAGAATTGCAAAGAGCTTTAGAAGAATTGCAAAAAGAGCAGGCGAATTTGCTTTCTGCTGAAGCTAATTTAAAGGGAGTCGAGGCTAACTTAAAATCAGCAATTTCCAGACGCGATCGATATAAGCCCTTAGCCGAGTCGGGAGCGATTTCTCGCGATCGATTGGAGGAGACAGAACTAACGGTTCAGCAGCAAGAACAATCAGTATTAGGGCAAAAAGCAGCAGTTGAAGCCCAGAAAAAAGCCATTGAGGGGCAAGTACAAACAGTGGAAACGCAAAAACAAGCTGTGGGCGTGGCTCAAGCCAAATTGCAGGGAGTTAAAGCCGCGCTCAACCCCAGTACAGCTCCAGTTGCGATCGCTAATGAGCGAATTGCTCAAGAAAAAGCCAGGGGTGAAGCAACTATAGCCACATTGAGAAAAGAACGAGAAGCTTTAATCGAGCGCCGGATTGAAATTCAAAATCAAATCAACCGCTCTAGTAAAGAAATCGAACAAATTGAAACCGATCTCCAAAAAAGCGTTGTTAGTTCTCCCGCTGATGGCACAATCCTACAATTATATCTGCGAAACCCCGGTCAAACTGTGCGATCGGGCGAAGCAATTGCCCAAATTTCTCCCAGTAATGCCCCGATTGTAATAAAAGCTCGCGTTGCGGCTGAAGATATTGGTAAAATCGCTTTGGGTCAAAAGTCCCTGCTGCGAGTTTCTGCCTACGCCTATCCAGATTACGGCGTTTTACAAGGAAAAGTGAGCGCGATCGCTCCCGATGCTATTACATCTCAAAACAATAGTTCCCCCTACTACGAAGTCACAATTCAGCCAGAAAAAACTTATTTGGTGAAGGGCGATCGTCAGTATCCGGTACAAGCGGGAATGGAAATTACAGTAGATATTATTTCAAGAGAAGAAACTGTTCTGACTTTTATTATGAGAAAGGCAAGATTGCTAACAGATTTGTAGTTTTATATCGACTATTCCCATCCTTTCCCAGTATGTTATCCTTTATTCTGCGATAGTTGCACCTTTGCCTCGGTATCTTAAATACAGATAAAAGTCTATATAACAGCGGTTCTTTTGAGTCAATTATGCTGTAGAGACACGGCATAGTTAATATTTTATCCCTTATCCAAACATTGCAGATGCCGTGTCCCTACATCCCTTAAATTCTCCCCCTTTCCTCTAACCAATTCACCAAATCAGAAATATCAGAAAAATCAAACAACACCTCAATCAAATTCTCCAACTGTGTAACAGATAAAGCCTGAATGCGTGCTTGTAACTCAGGTGACAGCGCACCAAAACGGCGCGTCAGCGGAAGCATCACCATCTTTAGCGCTTCTTCTTGTCTTCCCTCTTCCAAAATATCTTGGTAAATCACAGATTCCCGCATAATTCCCTCCCGGAAAAGATTGCGAATTAAATTTCTGTTAAACCGTAAACCCGCCAAAATTTCAGTGGAAGCCAAAATTTCTTGGCGTTGGACTGTTGACTCTATTTTAGCCACTTCTGATGCTACTCGATTCAGCAACCTAGTCGCATCATCTGAAGCTGCTAAAACAGCCATTGGTAGCAACCCTGGATATTGTAATAATGGTTCTGGGGATTGTTCCCACATCCGAATTACTTGATATCCATGACTGGTTAATCCCTGACGAAACTCATGCTCAAATACCGCCGGATTATTATTTGGTTGCAGCCAAATTAGCACTTGCGTTACTGGCAAATTATATTGCCAGTAAAGTCGTACCCAATAATTTAACATCCGCAGTGGCATTGGTTTACCAGTTGGTACTTGCACTTGAAATTCTAAATGCAGAATTTGTGATTGAGTGCGTAGAAGTGTGACTGAATCTGCGCGAATTGGTTCGAGACTTAACTCGGTTTTTAACACTTCTACTCTAGTTGTCGGTTGTCCTAATAACCAACTCGCAAATCGATCGGGATATTTTTCTGCCAGATACTTACATAAGTTATCGAATTGCATCTGATTTTTAGATTTATTTCTCCTATTCTATTTACTCACAATCCCCGACCACTGCACCTTTTTCAACTTATCTCTACGATAAGAAAAGAAATGTTCTGGTTGCTGATAAGTACAATAAGGCGCGATCGCAATCTGTTCCCCACTAATCCCCATCTGTAGCAACTGCAACTCATTCACCCGCCGCACATCCAACCGTACTTTTCCCTCCTCTGAATCTGGCAATATCGGTGAGTTGGACAATTCCTGCAAAGTTGACAAAATTCCTTCTTGATGTGGTATAATACTTGCTCCCACCTCAGCCGCCACATCCACAGAAACTTGATAGACCTCGCCTGCGATCGCAGGTCCCATCGCAATCCGAAGGTCTGGGAGGAGGCTACCTTGAGCGACAAGACGTGCGATCGCTTGCGGCACAATCTTCTGTGCAGTACCCCGCCAACCCGCATGAACCGCCGCCACCTGTCCGGTCACCTCGTCAGCAATCAGTACAGGGGTGCAATCAGCACTACAAACCCACACCGCCTGCTGTCCCTGCACCGTCAATATACCATCCGCCGATGGTAGGCCATCCAACCCTGGGATTTCCATTTGAGCGGAAATTTCCGAAGCAGAGAGAACCGTATTGCCATGTACCTGTTTTACTCGGTACACATCAGCGTCAGGTTGCAGCACCGCCACCAATTCTGATGGGTTGCGGGGGGAGAACTGTTGGGTAAAAAAGCCGTGAGGCCAAGGTTTCAGAAGGCTACAAGTCAGATAAGGTAATCCTTCCCAGGTGCGCCAGTGCCAAGCGTGCATAGAATTAATTGATTTTGTCAGGTCAAGTACAGTCTTGTGTGAGGAAATCGGGCCAGGGCTACCGGACAGTGGAACCCCACCCCCAACCCCTCCCCGCAGCGGGGAGGGGAGACTATTACCCCCCCCTCTCCGTTGCGGAGAGGGGGTTGGGGGGTGAGGTTTGTCCCGGCGAATGACTGGTAGCTCACGCCAGCTACAAAACTTTCCAAAATAACAATGAATTCTATGCTAACGTAAGCCTCGATTGAGGAAAATTTTTGTATCGTGGGATTCGATCGCCAACAGTTTGCAGCAGCACTTGAGTCAGTGCGATGTCGCCGGAAAGCATTAGAGCGATCGCCAAATCGTCAGTCAGACACTCAAGACCTAGACTTTTCTGTTCATCTTTTTGAAACCCTCCCCTCAACCAACCAGAAACTGTGGGAATTGCTCGACGCTGGCGCTGGCCCTCTCACAGTTGCGATCGCCATTCAGCAAGAAGCTGGTCGCGGACAGTGGGGACGACAGTGGCATTCTCCTCCTGGTGGTTTATACTTATCTGTGGCGCTAGCTCCCAACCTACCAGCTCAGCAGAGTGGACAACTGACAATTTGCAGCGCTTGGGGAATTGCTACAATTTTGCGGGAGTACGATCTACCAGTATTGCTCAAGTGGCCCAACGATCTAGTACTTTCAGGGCTCAAGTTGGGCGGCATTCTTAGCGAAACCAGGGTGCAGCAGGGGCGCATTACCAAAGCAGTTATTGGTGTCGGCATTAACTTGGCTAATCCAGTTCCAGAAACCGGCATTAATATCCAATCTTTCCTGACAGATCTTACAAACCCAGTACTTTCATTAGAAATGTTAGCTGCTATTACTCTAGTCGGATTAATGTCTGGATATCATTTTTGGCAACGAGAAGGCATAGATACCCTTTTGCCCGCCTACGCAAATCTACTGACAAGCATCGGGCGATCGGTCCTTGTGGATGGACGCCCTGGAGTCGTCGTCGGTGTTGCTCTCAACGGCGATTTGCGAGTTCGCCTCTTACCAAAAGGGTTTGCACCCTCTTCAGAAATTTACCTCAAGCCCGGTACAATCAGTCTGGGTTACGAATGAAGGGGCACGGGGCATGGCAATCAGTATGGAATCTTTTGCAGATTTCAAATAAGGGAAGAATGATCGATCGTCGATCGCCTATGCCATCTGCCCAATTTGAAAATTAAAGATTTTGAGTAATTTTACTGTGTGGTGGAGATAATGGAACCAGTTTACGGCGACAAGCAACTAAAATTTAAGTCCAGAGAAGATCGGCAAATTGAAGTAACTATAAGCCAGTCAACCCCTCACGAGCAGGGTAAATCTGCCCCAACTAACTCTAGCAACAGCTTTTGGCAGCGTTTCCTGCTGGTACAGGGAATTGGTTGGATCGGCGGTTTAGGAATTCTCGGTGGCGGCATGGTTTGGGCAAAAAACCAAACACCATCGGATGGGTTTATGGTCGCCCAAATTCCTGATGTTATGCCCAAAGCTGTGCCTCAAGACCCCGCACCAGAAGCTCGAAGAGAAGCCGCACCAGTTTTTACGAGACGCACTCGTGCTAGAACCGCCCAGAGGTCAAGGCTGGGAGAGTCTGGGACAACATCCCCATCTGCGGCTAGTAACAATAACAACTCTTATATCGACCCCACTGATTACAGTCTGGGTGCTACAAGGAGGCGGGACTTAGGTACTAGCTCTTACAAACCACCAAGTTCTGTAGTGCTGTCGGAACGTTCAACCGGCTGTCAAAGAGTTTTTAGAGGGGGAGGACTGGCAGGCGGTCGTTGCGGTGGCGCTGCGGTATCTAGAACAAGGGTTAGAAGGAATGCTGTCGCCAGCGATACAGTCAGTGGACGCCGCCAACGCACGCGAGATATTCCCCGTTCCTACCAGGCTTCTCGGCAAGTGCGTCCCACTCCAACCGATCGCTCAGTACGTTTTTACCAGGCTTCTCGGCAAGTGCGTCCCACTCAAACCGATCGCTCATTACGTTCCTACCAGGCTTCTCGGCAAGTGCGTCCCACTCAAACCGATCGACAAGCAAGTTCTTACCAACTCAGTCGCCTACCCCGTTCCACTCAAAGCGATCGCTCAGTACGTTCCTATCAGGCTTCTCGGCAAGTGCGTCCCACTCAAACCGATCGACAAGCAAGTTCTTACCAACTCAGTCGCCTACCCCGTTCCACTCAAAGCGATCGCTCAGTACGTTCCTATCAGGCGGCTCGGCAAGAGCGTCCCACTCAAAGCGATCGACAAGCACGTTCTTACCAACTCAGTCGCCTACCGCGTCCCACTCAAAGCGATCGACAAGTACGTTCTTACCAGTCGAGTCGGCTGACAGTGGCGCGACAAAGCGACGATCTGCCCCGTTCTTATAGAATCAGCCGTTTGCCCCAGACGCAACAAAGCGACGATCTGCCCCGTTCTTATAGAATCAGCCGTTTGCCCCAAACCCAACAAAGCGACGATCAACCCCGTTCTTATCAGAAAAAACGTCTTCCTCTTGGCGATCGAAATACCTGGAAACCCAGGCGTCGAGATGTAAGGGAGGCGACAATTGGAAAAGTCAATATCAGTCCGATAAATATCAGCCCCAGAGGTATTAGTCTGGGCAAACAAGGTGGTTTTAAAGGTCATAGCACTCGCAGCGAAAGCGCGATTAATAGCGAGATCAGGGGGAATGAAACTCTTCCCAATCCAACATTGACCTACTACTATAAGCAAGGGCAGCCATCAGAAGCAGAACTGGGCAACAGCAATCTACCAATAATTTTCCCATTGGCTGTTCCCGCCGAAATTACCTCTGTGTTTGGCTGGCGAATTCATCCCATCAGCGGCGATCGCCGTTTCCACGCCGGGACAGACTTAGGTGCGCCAATGGGAACGCCTGTTTTGGCCGCTCATGCTGGCAAGGTAGCGATCGCAGACTTCTTAGGCGGCTACGGCTTGTCCGTTGTTCTCCGTCACAACGACGATGCTCAAGAAACTCGCTACAATCACCTCTCAGAAATTTTAGTCCAGCCGGGAGAGTGGGTGGAGCCGGGAACTGCGATCGGGCGCGTTGGTAGTACCGGCAACTCGACTGGCCCTCACCTCCACTTTGAAGTTCGGGAGCGAACACCGGAAGGCTGGATTGCTATAGACCCACGCGCTCAACTAGAGTATAGCTTGGCTCAATTGGTCAAAATCTTTAAAACTGCTCAAGCGATTCAGGAACCAAAGGCTGACGAAAAACCTCAGCAGCCTCAACCTAACTCCCAGCCGCCCGATCGCGAGATACCTAATATTCAACCATCTGAAGTACCGCTATCTAAAGTTCAGCCAACTAATTCTCAATTACCCGAAATTACTGTTCCTCAAACCCAGGAAACTAATTCTCAATTACCCGAAATTACTGTTCCTCAAACCCAGGAAACTAACTCTCAATTACCCGAAATTACTGTTCCTCAAACCCAGGAAAGTAACTCTCAATTACCTGAAATTACTGTTCCTCAAATTCAGGAAAGTAACTCTCAATTACCTGAAGCTATAATTCCTAAAGCTCAGCCAATTAATTCCGACTCACCTGAAGTGCCATTACCTAACTTGCAACCTTCCAACACCCATTAAACTGGCGATCGCGCTCTCATCCGTTCTAAACCCTTCTGACCTTGGCAAGAGCAAGAGATCCCCTAGCCCCTAGCTATATAATGTCCGGTACATCGGCATTGTCTGTGAGAATCATTGGTTAAATTTAACCGCAGATAAAGACAGATGTAGACGCGATAGCGGCTTCCCGCAGGGTACGCAGATGAACGCAGATGCAGAATAAGAACACGAATTTTTTAGACAACCTATGCTACCGGACATGATATAGTATTCAATCCGTCTGCGTCAGAATTGTTCGTTTTTCCCCTCTGCCTTTCTTGGCTCTACCTAAAAATAGCCGTGTTCTATCAAAAAGGCAGGTGTAATCTTATCTTGAGTCGCAGTCATGCCGCTGGAACCCGAACGGAGCAATTTTTCGATATATTTGCCCAAAATATCGCCTTCTAGATTTACCCAACTACCCGTCTTAAGATAGTAGAGATTCGTTTGGGCAAAACTATGGGGAATCACAGCCACTTTAAACCAAGTTCCAGCTGAGTCACAATCCGCCACAGTCAAGCTGACACCGTTGACAGCAATACTGCCTTTAGGGACAATATAACGGGCGATAGACTCAGGAGCTGTAAAACCGATCTCCCAAGAATTTGCCGTTTGTTCTACTGCTTGCACGCAACCGATTCCATCCACATGACCCGTGACAAAATGACCGCCCAGCTTACTGCCCACCCGCACAGCAGTCTCTAAATTTACCCAAGTATCCTCCGAGTGCCTCTGTTCCAGGGTCGTCCGCTGTAAGGTTTCTCTTGAAGCTGCGGCCACAAATCCGATCGGCAAAATCTCCACCACCGTTAGACAAACCCCGTCCACCGCCACGCTATCGCCAATGGCGATATCCTGCAAAATCTGGTCTGCGGTATTGCCAGCGCAAGTTATCCGTAAATTATCGTTTCCTTGCAGTTGAATTGTTCCTAAACTTTGGATTAATCCTGTAAACACTGGTTTTTAGCTATAAATAATCGCTTTTTGCACAGTTTGCTTTATCTAGTCCCCAATGCAAGTATATAGCCAGAGCGGAAGTCTAACTTTTTGATCGAATTCCAGATCTATAGTTAGGATCGGCGTTAAGTCAGGGCATACTGGGATGTAAAGACGATTCTATTAAACCGCTTTGGTTGACTTAACCTGGTCTTGAGAGCCAAGATTTTGTCAATCGATTACTCTGAAAAAACATAAGTACATTGGTACTTGGCCAAAGCTGCTGAGTACCAGTTTATCCTTTTAGCTTAGCGCCGTCAGCCCCGCACCATATCGGTACTCCGATTGGTGTCGGGATGGATAGGCGGGTTGTCGTAGGTACGGAGACAACCAATTAATTGGCGCTAGTTTGGAGAATCCTATTCTTCGATGTATCTTTTTAAAGCTGAAACGGTTACGCGTTCCACAAAACATCATGAAAATAGAATTAATTTACAGAGCGCACCTTAGAAACAAAATCATTTTTCATTCTGTGTTAATCGCTTGTTTGGTGTATACTAAAAAATAATACTAAACGGATAGTCAGCGTGAGGACAGCCTACCAGTACAAACTACGCCCAACAAAGCAACAAGCCGCCCTGATTGATAGATGGCTGTCAATGTTGTGCAGCCAGTATAATTATTTGTTGGCCGATAGGTTTAATTGGTACGAGCAAAACCGCTCTCCTATCAACGCTTGCCCTCTAGTTTGCCACCTGCCAGAACTGCGAGATAATCCCGATTATTTCAGTCAAAAGAAAACTTTACCTCAACTCAAAAAGACTCATCTTTGGTACTCCGAGATTTACTCTCAAGTATTGCAAGATGTAGTTAAGCGGGTCAAGGTAACATTTGACAGATTCCTTAAAGGCGACAATAACGGCAAGCGCAGCGGTAGACCAAGATTTAAACATCGTAGTCGTTACCGCACATTTACTTATCCTCAGATGAAGGACGGTTGTCTGCAAGGCAATCTGATTAACTTACCAATGTTGGGTAAAGTCAAGGTTGTTCTACATCGCCCTATCCCTGACGGATTCAAGGTAAAGACTGCATCTGTTACTAAAAAAGCTGACGGCTTCTACCTGACGATTTCTCTAGAAGATGCAACAGTTCCTGAAATTAAGCCAGATTTCAATCCAAATTTAATAGCTGGTATTGACGTTGGTTTAAAGGAATTCTTGACAACTTCTGATGGTGAAACTGTTGCTATACCTCAACATTACCGTCAAGCCCAAAAACGCTTAAAGGTAATTCAAAAGCGGTTATCACGTCGAAAAAAAGGTAGTAACCGCAGACACAAGGCGGTTAAACAGCTAGGTTGTCAGCACAAAAAGGTTGCAGATAAGCGTCAAGATTTTCACTTCAAGACGGCTAACTGGCTGTTGTCAAAATATGACGTAATTGCTCATGAAGATTTAAACGTAAAAGGACTTGCTCGTACAAGGTTGGCTAAATCTGTGCTGGATGCTGGGTGGTCAAGCTTTCTGTCAATACTCGCAAACAAAGCCGAAAATGCTGGTTTGTTGGTAATTCCAGTCAGCGCCGATAACACCTCACAAGATTGTTCTAATTGCGGCGAGAGGCGTACCAAAAAGCTGCATATTCGTTGGCACGACTGCCCCAATTGTGGGTGCAGTCTAGACCGTGACCACAATGCGGCTATCAACATCAAAAATAGAGCAGTTGGGCATTCTGTTCTTAAAGCGCAACGCCTCAATAGCGATAGCCGGATTGGTTGCGAAGCCTACACCATACTTGTACCCAAGTTGGTGTAGGAGATGTCACTTTAACCACTCTTTGCCCAAGGTATTCTAGAGGCCAAGCCAATGATTGAAATGAGAGTCGCCGGAATTGCACTGGATGCAATCACACGCAGCCCAATTGTGCTTCTGAAAGATTCGACAGACCGAAGAGCGCTGCCGATTTATATTGGTCAGGATCAGGCCAAGTCAATTATTGGTGCGTTGGAAAACCAAACGCCTCCTCGGCCCCTCACCCATGACTTGTTTGTAAATCTTTTAGAAGCGTGGGGAATGACTCTGGAGCGGATTATCATTCATTCGCTACAGGACAATACATTTTACGCCATTTTGACAGTCCGACATGGAGATGTCAAAAAAGATATTGATGCTCGTCCTAGCGATGCGATCGCTCTAGCCCTCCGCACCCGCAGTCCCATCTGGGTGATGGAAGAGGTGATTGCCGATGCTTCCATTCCTGTCGATCGGGATGCTGATGAGGCGGAACGGCAAGCCTTTCGGGCATTTGTCGAAAAAATCAGACCGGAGGATTTTATCGAGCGGGGCGGCTTCAGCTAAATTCGCATTGCACATAGAATAGGGTGCGTCAGAGGCACAAACCCTTATTCTATCGATGTATAACTTCGTCTGACCCACCCTACAAGTTGATTTAAGTGTGACAGTTGCGGAAGTCCTGTCTAAAATCTCAGATCTAAAATCGACAGATGCAATACCGAAAGTTTGGCAAAACGAATTTGCGCCTCTCAGTGTTTTCCCTGGGGACTATGCGCTACTTGGATTCCGAAGAAAATGCGCGGCAGACTCTACAGCAGGCTGTGGCGCTGGGTATCAATCACTTGGAGACCGCTAGGGGATACGGCAAAAGTGAGGAGTATCTGGGCGCAGCATTAAAATCTGGCTTAGGGGTGCCGCGATCGCAACTCTATATCACCACAAAGATCCCTCCCACAGCTGACCCCAAAACCGTGGGTCAGTGGATCGATGAGTCCCTCGATCGCTTGAAATTAGATTATATAGACTGTCTAGCAATACATGGCTTGAATACCCGATCGCACCTAGACTGGGTACAAAACGGCTCCCTAAAAGCAGTACAGCAAGCTATTGCAGATGGGAAAGTGCGACACTTTGGCTTCTCCACCCACGGCTCCTTAGAACTAATTCTGGCGGCAATAAATACAGATTTATTTGAATTTGTCAATCTGCATTATTACTATTTCTTTCAAAGAAATGCCGCAGCTGTTGAACTTGCTCACCAAAAGGATATGGGTGTGTTCATCATCTCACCAGCTGATAAAGGAGGACGCCTTTACACACCGCCCCCAACTCTCAAAGATTTATGCCATCCACTGTCGCCCCTGGAGCTAAACTATCGGTTTTTATTAAGCGATCGTCGGATTACCACCCTCAGTCTGGGTGCTGCCAACCCAGACGAACTGATTGAGCCTTTGCGGGTTGCAGATAGCGATTTCCCGCTCACAACCCTGGAATTAGAAGTTTTAGAACGTTTGCAAACTCATCAAACCAATGTCTTGGGAACAGACAAGTGCAGCCAGTGTTATGCCTGCCTTCCTTGCCCAGAAAATATCAACATTCCCGAAGTCCTTCGCTTGCGGAATATGGCTGTGGCTTACGACATGACAGAATATGCTAAATACCGCTACGGAATGTTTGAAAACGCTGGACATTGGTTTTGGGGTATGAAAGGAAATCGCTGCACCTCTTGCGGCGACTGTCTGCCCCGTTGCCCAGAAAAGTTGGATATTCCAACCCTTCTGCAAGACGCCGAAGGGCGCCTTAACAGAGAGGCTGGTCGCCGTCTTTGGGAATGAAATTAATCATGAAAGTAAAAAGAAAGAAGACTTTTATTTTTTGTCTTTTGCCTTTTGCCTTTTGCCTCTTATCATCTGGCATATTGCTGGCACAAACACCGCCTGCTGGTACTACTACTCCTCAAAGAAACAGGTGCCGAAATATCATTACTGAAAACACAATTTCTCAGACTGGTTTGACAAATCCTAGTCTTTGGTGGGCTTCAGAACGGTTTGGCGGTCAACTGCTAGATACCTGGTTGGTTTGTCAAGATGAGCGTCGGGTAACTATTATAGTGAATCGGCAAGTATGGACTTTACTCGATTATCTGGAACGCTATGAATTTGTTAATCACTTTGGTGCAGTTAGCAGAGATTACGGCTACAATCTTCGCGTTCTAAATCAGCAACGGGGGGTTTTAGCCACTTACACTTGTAATTTCAGTGTTAGCCCAGCAACCTGCAATCTTTGGATCGATACGATCGGCAGGGAGGGTTTTCAGAGACCGTCTGCGACTAAATTTTAGGGGGAGAGGGGGAGAGTGGGAGAGTGGGGGAGTAGGGGAGTGGGGGAGAATGACCAATGACTAATAACCAATGACTTTTCTAGCCTTTTTCATTGGTCGATCGATCGCGAACGCTACCGCCCTGAAAGCGGATTTCCGTCCATAGGGATTGGTACTCTTGGAGAGTTTTTTGGGAAAGGGAAAGCAAAAATTCGCTGTTTTGCACAATCTCTGCTGTTGGCAATAACACCCGATTTCTGTCTGTATTGGCAAATTCAACTAGGTTTTTACCAGCTAAAATGGGCGAGGCTGCTTGGGTAAAACGAGATAGTAAACGCGCAATATCCGGTTGCCAACAGAAATCAATCCACTGTTGCAGTAAATCGGGGCTAGTATTGGCACCGGCGGGGCGTACCCACAAGTCTGTCCACAATGCGGTGCCAGACTGGGGAACCACGGCTGCAATGTTATGATAACGCTGCATGACGGGCAGAACGTCGGTAGACCAACCAACGGCTAGATAGGTATCTCCCAATATCAAAGGTTGCAGGTAAGTATCGGAGCTGTAGAATTTGACCTGCTGGTGTAGCGCTAGGAGTTCCTGTTTTAAGTTGGGAATTTTATCTAGTCGATCGCTATTGTAGGAATGACCGAGTTTTTTTAAGGTTAGGCCGATTACTTCTCTAGGCTGATCGAGTAAAGAAATGCGTCCTTTAAATTCCTTTCGCCATAGATCGGCCCAATCAGTCGGCGGCTTCCAGCCATTCGACTCAAATTTATCCCGACGATAGGCAATTACCGTGCTACCCCAGCGGTAGGGTGCGCCCCAAATTTTTCCTTTCGGATCTGGTTTGCCTCGATCGTTGCGCCTTACCAGTTCTTGCCAGCGTTGTGGCAGTTGCGGCCATAGATCGAGCTGTTTTGGGTCTAGGGGTTGAATCAGCTTTTGTGCGATCGCCTGAGTCAACCAGTAATCACCCAAAGTTACCAAGTCTGCAATGGGAATCGCCCTTTCTTTCCCAAAAGGTAGCGGTATGTTTGACCACCAATTATTCGCCTTTGGTTTCTCCTGCCAATTTTGCAGTTGGGCAAATAAATATTTAAACTGAGTTTCCGCTGCGAAATCCAACCCAGCTGATTGTTTGAGTTCTTTACGAAATTCATTTAACAGCTGGGCTGGGATCGAATCTTTCAGCAATCTGACTTTCAGAATTGCCTGTTGCTGACCGCTACACCCTGGTAGTAGCCCAGAAACAGCCAACGCACTGCTGCCAACTAAAAAAGACCTTCGTTTCATTTAATTTTATATTTTGGATGCAAGGATTTTTGGCTCTCTTGTTTCTAGTAGGCAAAATTATTATAGCGCTTCGCGACTGAGTGAGATCGTATCCTTACGCATCGTTTACAAAAAAAAATCTGTGATTATTCTTATCTGCGTTCATCTGCGTTCATCTGTCTTCATCTGCGGTAAAAATTTAACCCCCGATGACAACAGACAATTTGACGATATCATATCATGTCCCTGTACTGAATATATGTTAGTATTTTATCCGTTCTGCGATTCCATAAATGCAACGTTTGCCTTCACCGGAATTGCGATCGTAAACTCTGCACCTTGACCTAAAGTTGAGTTGACTTCTAGAGTACCAGAGTGTTTCTCCACCACGATTTGACGAGCGATCGCCAACCCCAACCCCGTCCCTTTTCCTACTCCCTTAGTAGTAAATGAATCATCAAAAATTTTCTTCTGCACCGCTTCAGTCATACCAACACCGTTATCTTTGATGTAAATTACCGCTTGTTTCCGGTCTGGAGATAACTCTGTTTCGATCGTAATTTGATTGGTAATTTCGGCATAACTAAGCCCTTGGTTAGATTCATCTAGAGCATCGATCGCATTACCCAGGAGATTCATAAACACTTGATTTAATTGTCCGGCATAGCACTCTACTTGTGGCAAATCACCATATTTCTTAATGACTTGAATCTCTGGGCGTGTGTCCGAAGCTTTGAGGCGATGTTTGAGGATCGTCAAGGTGCTTTCGATGCCATCGTGGATATTGCAGGCGACGGGCCGATCGCTATCGGCACGGGAAAAGATGCGAAGACTGGTGCTGATACCTTTGATTCGCTTCACCCCTTCGCGCATAGAACCCACTAATTTTGGTAAGTCTTCCCGAATGTAGTCGAGGTCGATCGCTTCAATTTCCTCTTGAATTGCAGCACTGTAATTAGGATATTCTTGCTGAAATAGATCGATCAATTTAAATAAATCATTGATGTAATCTAAAGCCGGGGTAATGTTGCCAGCAAGGAAGCCAACGGGGTTGTTGATTTCGTGGGCGACACCAGCCACCAAATTACCTAATGCCGACATTTTTTCACTTTGGACTATTTTTAGTTGTGCCTGTTTGAGGTCAGTAAAGGCTTGTTGGGATTCTTGATAAAGACGGGCATTTTCCAAGGAAATGGCGGCTTGAGAGCAAATAAGATTCAGCACTTCAACGCGATCGTTCGTAAAGGCTCCCACCGTCAGGTTATTTTCCAGATATAAAATTCCAATCAACTTGCCTTGATTGAGAATTGGACTGCAAAGAATACTTTTAGGCTGGTGCTGTTCAATATAGCGATCGCCTGCAAACTGAGGATTTACCCTAGCATCAACCAGTACCAGAGGTTTCAAACTCCGCTTGACAGTATTCACCAAACTAATCGCTACATCCTGACTTGATTCTAGAGGCATCCGTGGTAATATATCTGGTTCCTGTCCCTCTTCTACAAGGGCTGCTACTTGTAACTCCATATCTTGTTTTAGCAGTAAGACACACTTATCTGCCCCAGCGTTCGTAATTACTATTTTTAGCAGAGTAGTCAAGAGTCGATCTAGTTCAATTTCCCCAGAAATAGCTTGAGAAGCTTTGAGTAGAGTAGCCAAATCTAGAACTTCAGAGACGCTACTAGAAGAACGGGTAGAAGAGATCGTTCCCTGGGTGATAGTTCCCTTGAAAGAGGTAGAGGAACGAGATTGCTGAAGGATGGGAGCGAGTATTTGGGGATAACGTTTTTCCAGATCGTCTACTTTAGCCTTGGCTCCCCATCGGGCATAACAGTAATATGCCTCAATCATGTAGGCTTGAGCGACTTTTTCTTTACCCCATTCCAAGTAGAATTTGGCTGTGAGTTCGTTGGCGAGGGCTTCTTCGTTGAGGAATTGATTTTCTTTAGCGAGGGCGATCGCGCGATCGTACATTTCAATTGCTTCTGCTTTATTTCCCAAAACCCGATGCTTTTCGGCCTCAACCAAATACCATTTATGCAAATGATTCATCGGAGCATTTTGCGCCCATTGGTGCAGAGTGGTTTGATAGGTTTTTACAACAGCCAGAATTTCCGCTTGCTCCGGCTCTGGCTGTTTGGAAAAAAGTGCCAAGTGTGTTAAGGCTGCATAGAAATGGAAAATGGGAACAAGAATAAATCCTGATACTCCTATCAAATGCTGCTTGGCTTGGGCTATGTGATCTAGGCTATCCGTGTAATTTCCGAAAGAGTAGGCAAGCAGCAGTTTGTAAATGTAGGCAAGGGCGATCGCAGTGATATCGTTTTGCTGAAAATACTTAGGAATCATCACCGTTTCATCGTAGGCAGTTGCGATTAAGCAATCCGGTTGACTCACGACTACTCTCAAGTTATACACCAACGGCTGCTTCATATCCAAATAAGTCTGGGCAGAATATTGCTTTATCTGGGCCATGACAGCGCTGTAACCTGCTATTTCGGACTCCCAAGTGTCCAGTTCCACCCCAGCGAAAAAGTTGGCTTCGGCGTAATTGAGTATGCTGTAGCCAGCGTGTAGAAAATCACCAGTTTCCATGCCAGCCGTATAGCCATCTTTCAGTGTCGGTATCGTTTCCCTCATAGCTTTCTGACGATGCTGAATAAATGTCCCAAACAAGTTATGAATTATGGGTTTGAATTCCCGCACATTCAACCGATCCAGCAATGAGAGCGCCAATTTACCAAAGGCATAGCCCGTTTCCACATCTCCAAAAAAGGCACACAGCACCATACCGTGAATCGCATACCCTACCGTCGATGCGGGTGTATTTCCAAACTGGAGTGATAAACTCACCATCGTCGAGCTAAGTAGGGGTAGCAAACCCGTCATCCCCCCAAGAATGCTTGCAAACAACATACCTAACAGTTGCATGGCTGCCTGAGCTTGGGGATCGCTCATCACAGGCAAGTCAACCAGTTCCTCAATTCGCCTGCCCTGGAGTTGGCTGGCAATGTTCTGTAGCGCTTTGCCAATCAAGGCTTCGTCCGGTTCGGTGGGGAGTTCAACCCCTAATTGCCCTAGCGCGTTTCTGCCCACTGCGATCGCTTCCAACACCTTGCTCTGGGCTGTTTGGGCGGCGATTGAAATTTCGTAAATTTTGATTTTGTCTAAAATTGTCTGTGCATTTTGTAACACCCGTGCTGCCATCTGTTCCATGCCATCAAATTCACCATTCAAATAGGCGGCTTCGGTAGCATCAACATAGAGATTTAAGGTCAATTCATACTGACTCTGCCAACAGTTAGCTGTCAAGAGTTCAATCCCTGTTTGCAGATAGATATTTGCCGCAGCGTAGGCGGTAGAACTTCTTGCCTTGCGTCCGGCTTTTAAGTTCAGTTGGGCTAAGGCTTCGCGATCGCTCGGTTGGGTGATTAACTCTTCTCCTAGATTCAAATGCCCGACAATATCAAACAGTTTTTCCTCTTGCTCTATTTTTGAAGAATTTTGCTGAAGTAATTGTCCGACTTTGAGATGCGTTGCTTTTTTCTGTGAATCAGGAATCAGGGAATAGGCAGCTTGCTGGACGCGATCGTGCAGGAATTTGTAATTTGCATTAGCAGCAGCTTGGTTAACAGTGGCGATATCGTCATTTTGGGTGAAGAATTTATAGACTTCGGTGGTGGGTACGAGCAAGCCTTCTTGTAACGCTTTCCACAAATCAGCCGCCGTTTCTTCGGGTGACTTTTCTGAAACGATCGCCAAAGTAGCTAAATCAAACTGCGCTCCAATACAAGCCGCCAACTTCAGCACAGCCTGAGTTTCTATTGGCAACTTCTGTAATTGCAGTGCCATAAACTCTACCACATCATCGGTGAGTGCTAAAGCTCTGACTTGAGCAATATCGCATTGCCAATACCGTATATTCCAATCAAAATTAATCAGTCCATCGTCATGTAATACCTTAAGGAACTGTGTGGCAAAGAAGGGATTACCCTTGGTTTTTTGATACACCAATTCTGTCAAAGGTTGAGCAAGAGGCAAATCGCAATTCAGCGTATCCGCCACCAACTGATTCATATCTGCTAAACTCAACTGTTGCAGCGTAATAGTATTCACCGTTGCCCCAGACTTAACAATCTCATCCACCGCCAACATAAACGGGTGAACGGGCGACACTTCATTATCCCGATAAGCACCCAACACCAATAAATGCCCTATATCTTGCATCAACAGTTGTAGCAACTTCAAAGATGCGCCATCCGCCCACTGTAAATCATCCAAAAACAGCACTAAAGGATGTTCCACTTGGGTAAACACTTGCACAAATTTTTGCATCAGCAGATTGAAGCGATTCTGTGCTGCACTTCCCGACAGTTCTGGTGCAGGAGGTTGAGTGCCAATGATGCGTTCTAATTCAGGAATTACCTCGATCAAGACTTGCCCATTGTCTCCAACTGCTGACAAAATTCTGGTTTTCCAGATTTGTAACTGAGCATCCGATTCTGATAGCAACTGCCCCATCAAATCTCGAAATGCTTGCACAAAAGCCGAAAATGGAATATTGCGCTGAAATTGGTCGTATTTGCCTTTGATAAAATAACCGCGCTGACGAACAATTGGCTTATGAACTTCATTCACTACCGCCGTTTTGCCGATGCCAGAAAAACCTGCCACGAGCATCATTTCGGTGCTGCCCGCGCTAACTCGTTCAAAAGCTGCTAATAAATTATCAACTTCAGTTTCTCTGCCATACAGCTTTTCTGGAATTAGAAATCGGTCGGTAATATCTCTCTGTCCTATTTCAAAAGGTTCAATCTCCCCTGTTTTTTGTAATTGAGCTATACAAGTCTCTAAATCATGCTTTAACCCTAATGCACTCTGATAGCGATCTTCGGCATTCTTCGCCATCAGCTTCCTGACAATTCCTGACAAAACTAGGGGGATTTCTGAATTTATTTGATGTATCGGTATTGAATGTTTGGCTAGATGACAATGCACCAACTCCATTGGATCGTCGGAGATAAAAGGCAATTGTCCTGTCAACAATTCGTAGAAGGTTACACCGAGTGAATAAAAATCACTACGATAGTCAATACCTCGATTCATTCTTCCTGTCTGTTCTGGAGATAGATAGGCTAATGTTCCTTCGAGAATGTTGGGATTCTGGATTTCTTGGGTTTCTCTCGGCAGCAGGGAAGAAATACTGAAGTCAATTAGTTTGATTTGTTTGCTATCTGGGTTAATCAGGATATTGGCTGGTTTGATATCTTTATGAATAACTCGGTTTTGGTAGAGATAGTGGAGAATGTCTGCTAGTTGCAGGGCTAGGTTTAGAAAGTTTTCTAAAGATAAAGATTTAGAGGGTTGGTTTTTATCCGTTGCTGCTTTGAGATAAGTAGACAGGGAGACTCCTCCAAAGTCCTCCATTATCAAGGCATAGGCGTTTTTGTAAGTTGCTAAATCGAGGGGTTTAACAATACTGGGGAGGTTGAGATTTTTGGCAATGGTATATTGGTTGCGAAACTGCACCAATTCACTGAAGTTGGGGTATTCGTTTCGCAGCAGTTTGATGACGACAGGAGTGCGTAGGCGCAACGCCTTGCCGTCTTCGGCATCGCTCTCCCGAATACCCCGATAAACTAGGGTGCGATCGCCTGCATACAGTTCTTCTGTGATGCGATGCCCCAGCAGGTGAGTGATTGCATCCATTTTCCAGTCCTCAAAAAAAATTTTGTTATTACACCTCCTAGTTTACCCCAGCCCGGAGACCAGGAAAAATGCCCTATTGCCTTTACAGCCCTTTTGAGGTGAGTAAGGTACGCGAAACCCGGTTTCTTGAACAATACCTTCGCCATTTCGTTGTAGCCATTTCTTTGTAGGTTGGGTTGAGTGAAGCGAAACCCAACCTACAAACCTTTACAGCCCTTTTGAGGTGAGTAGGTACGCGAAACCCGGTTTCTGGGGTGTACGCAACCGAAAACGCGCCATAATTGTTAGCAGGCGAGGATAGTAATGTTCTCGTATTCAGCCCAGCCATAGAGTTTGAGGTTTTTTGACAATAGATAGAAGTGTTTGTTCAGGTAATCTGCTTCAAAAGTTAAATGATTCTATTGTTAGAGAAAGTTAAACTATTTGTTGCATAGGATGAAATAATAAATTAGTAAAATTGGGGATTGGAATGGAATCCATCCGAAATCAAGTCGTCGCTGTGAATAATAAAGTCGATGCACTCTACCAAATGGTGGAGCAGCTAACTAGCCAAATATCCGAGGTTGTCTCTGAAACGAGGCGGACGACGGGATCTAGCACTGATTCCTCTGCCTGGAAGCTCAGTGATGGACGCTATTCTTATAAAGGGAGCCGAATGGATTCTGCACTGGCACACAAGGATGTGCTGGCAGATACCAGCTATGTAGACTCTGGTTCTCATAACCGCGAAAAAGAGTTGGCACCAGAAATTCAAATTCAGCGACTAACGGCACAACTAACAGCAGCTTACAATCGCATCGCTGCATTGGAAGAACAGTTACTGGCTCAAAGAGTCCATTAATATCATGTCCGGTTAATCACTTATGATATCTGTAGTAGGGCTCTTGGAACGAAACCCAACCCGAACTTAAAGCTAAAGTTGGGTTTCACTCTGTTCAACCCAACCTACGGCAATAAAATTTCTTGCTGCATTGGAAGAACAGTTACTGGCTCAAAGAGTCCATTAAAAGGGCTGTGCAGCCTAATGTCATCCTTATTGGGCGCAATATCGGTCTACCAATGCTTCGATGGCCTGGAGAAGTTCGGTTTGCTTCCAGCCTGCGTATAGATGAGCTGCGATCGCACAAGCACCAGCTCCCATACCTTCTTTCACGTATCCCTGTTCGTAGGCTTGCAGCTTTTCGTAACGAGAAGTGGCAAAACTCAGCTGAGTTGCCAGTAGGGGTACACAGCCAACAATTTGCGCTAATCCAACTGTGTCGCCGCTAGGGTCTTCTACCACCCAGCGGGTAGTTCCCACGACGATTTGTTCCGGTTCCCAAACCAAGGAATATTCTTTGGCTATTGCCTGAATCAAAGCATAGACAGCCAGCATTTGCGTTCCACCGGCAAGCATGACGCCACAGGTGCGCGAAGCTGCGATCGCCATCCCAGCTACCGCCACTTGCATCGGGTCTCCCACGGCGGCTACTACTTGTAGGGGATCGATCGCTTTTGGATTTTGGATTTTGGATTTTGGATTGGGGATTTTTGTCTGGGCATAACTTTGCCACTCGACCACGCTCCCAAGTCTGGCACTTTCTAACCCCATCTGCACCAGGGCCCACTTTTGGTCATGATTGCAAGTGGGATGGCTGCTGTTAACCTTCCCCGCAGCGGGAACGCCTAAGCCAGTTAAAACAGCTAGTGCGGTCGTGGTTCCCCCCACCACGCACTCCCCTAAAACTATGAAGCCGGAATCGCTTACAGCCGCTAGCTTTTCCCCCCAAATTAACCCCTCCTCCAACAAATGACGTACCCTTTCCAGTGGGAGGGCGTTACCCGAACTCAGACAGCGAGCTGCCCTACCCCCTAAATCGATCGTCGGTACAGATGGCGGCTGAGGCAAACCAGCATTAAACAGATAGAGTGGCAGTGAAAGCGCTTCAACTACCGCACGGGAAATCAGTACGGGTGAGGCACCCGCGTGTAGGGGTGGTAAGGGATATTTAGGCCCAGGTACAGGGCCATTGTACAAAAATTCGGCATCTGCTAGAGCAGTAAATTGGCGGTCTAAAGGAGTGCGACCGGCAGCAGAAATACCAGGGATCGAGCCGGTTTCTGTAAATCCCAACACGCAAGCAAAAACTGGCTGGCGACCTCGATATTGCCGCAGCCACTCGTTTCCCTTCTCCACCTGCGTGTAAATTTTAATCATTGGCTAAATTTAGGGGCTAGGTTAGAGGGGAGTGGGGGAGTGGGGGAGTGGGGGAGAATGACCAATGACCAATGACTAATGACCAATGACTAATGACCAATGACTAATGACCAATGACTAATGACTAATGACCAATGACTAATGACCAATGACCAATGACTTTTAACTTTCACTCTTCGTAATCCAGCAGGACTTGTATCCAATTTGGAGGCTGAGGAATTGGATTACCCAGGCGTTCTAATAGCAGCCATGCGGCCAAATGTACGACTAACAGATAAACCAGGTTACTCAGAAGTACCATCCCCACTGCGAATACCTGAATTGCCACTAAACTTGGCTCTATAAGTAACCCCAGTTTCAGAAATACCCACTCCAACATCTGCGTCACTTCCGTGATTAGATAAACCCACACATCTTCGCCCAGCAGGATTGAAACCAGCCAAAAGCGAAAAAAGAATCCAATGGTTCCCAAAAGCGTACCTAAGCCTATGGATACAGCCCAGCCGGTTTGGCGTCGCCAACAAGCCCCCAGCAGAACTCCCAACAAACCATAGGGGATCAAAAACTGAATGCTGCGCGGCGGGCCCATCAGCACCGATAGCAGCAATCCGGAAACCAAAGCTGCCATCCAAGCAGCTCGCTTGCCCCACCGCAGGTAAAGCAAGGCAATAGGCACTGGGAAAAATATTCGCAACAATGGGCCAAGGGGAAAATAGTAGTTAACCAGCCAAATCAAACTGGCGGTACTGGCTAAAAAAGCGGTTTCCACTAGCACCAAAGGGGCTTGATCTCGAACTTTTGGTTCGGACAGATGAGGATTGGAAGCAGAAGAGGCTACAGGCTCTCTTGCACCCGATTCAGGGCTCTCTTCAAAAGACTCACTCATGTATTAGGGGCTAGGGGCTAGGGGCTAGGGGCTAGGGGCTAGGGGAAGAAGGGTCTAATCAAGGGTTTGGTGGAATTGAGAATGTCCTAACCGCCAAGGCGGTTGCTATAAATCCCAAAAGGTAAGCTGTCGCGCATCTAAGTTGTAGTTAGGGAAGGGCGAGACGCCCATCCCACAAGAATTTCATTAAATTGACTGTAAAATTTAGGTGCCAAGCAGCTTAGCAGATCTACTTTAATATGCGATCGCATAGGTATGCCGCTATATGCTTTTGCTCACACCTACGGTTGGCTGTCACCTGATTCCGTATTCACCGCTTGAATTATCAAAACCGAGCAGGCAGCATGGTGCATTACGTGACATGACCCCGACCTAAAGGTACGGGGCTTCTAAGAATTACTTCAAAGATTTCCTAGTTGCTCCCTTGCGGGTTTTCGACTTTGACCTAGACTGAGGTATCTCAGTCCCTGGCAAACCGTCTGC
>Ga0335394_10000897_pt1 | contig 32842 bp, 35 predicted proteins | sample MAT03_FD_205741 | JGI IMG/M metagenome (GOLD analysis project Ga0335394, IMG submission 205741) | Freshwater microbial communities from Lake Fryxell liftoff mats and glacier meltwater in Antarctica - MAT-03 (spades assembly) (version 2) ...
ATTTTCGCGTTGACGTTGACGTTGACGTTGACGTTGACGTTGACGTTGACGTTGACGTTGACGTTGACGTTGACGTTGACGTAAACGTCAACTCTAATCGATTTGCCAGACCTTGGCTACTGGCAGCCAGCGCGTGGCAGGCAGCGCGTCAGATCTTGCGGGCCAGCCACATGCCCGGCAACATCGCCAGGACAAAAATGACCGTGTCGATCTGGCCGATCAGCAGCGTGGCCATGGCCGGGCCAGGGCAATACCCGCTCAGGCCCCATCCGACACCGAAGATGATCGCACCCAGAACCAGGCGCAGATCGATACTGTCACGCCGCGGGAGCACGAATGAGCGGCCGAACCAGGGCCGCACACTGGCGCGCGGTGTGGCAAAGAATGCCAGCAGCGTCACCATCACCGCGCCCCCCATCACGAACGCGAGCGAGGGGTCCCAGAGCCCGGGGAAAGGCCCGGCGAACATTTCCTTCACATCCAGGAAGGCCAGCACCTTGGAGGGCTGGGTCATGCCCGCCATGACCAGACCGGCGGCAAACACGAACCCGGCCAACAGCGACACCAGCAATGCCGCAGCGGAGCGCACGGGTGCCGTGGCAGATCCATCATGAAACGTGGAGTCCTCCAACTCCGCCTGGGCGACGCCGACACTGGCGCTGTCGCGGCTACTGCGGCGGCCGCGCCCCGAGCGCCGACTCACCGACGAAAAAACCATTGCAGCCCCTCCTCGATCACGGACACCCACCACTCGGCCGGCGGCAAGTGGGCGGTTATCAGGACCGTGAACATGGCAGTCACCATGAAGACCACGACCGCCAGCGCCGAGCGACGGGACCGCCGCCCCAGACCGCACACACCATGGCCACTGGTACAACCCGAACCCAGCACGGTGCCGAACCCGACCAGGAAGCCGGCCGGGATCAGCATGAAGGCCGAACGGGCCTCGACTTTCGGTATCGCAAACAGCCAAGTGAACAGGGCACCCCCTCCCACCAGGCCGAACAGGAAGGCCCAGCGCCACAAGGAAGATTGCCGTTTGCTCGTCAGCACACCGCTGGTGATGCTGCTGACCCCGGCGATCCGCCCTACGCCCGCCAGCAGGATCCAGCTGGCCACGCCAATCAGGACACCACCGGACGCCGCCTCGGAGTAAGCTTCCATACTGAACTCTCCACAGGTTCTCTCTAAACCAGCCGCAAGCATACCCCGACCCGAGGGGAAACGGAGACTGACCCATGCGCCCACTGCAACTGTTCGATCCTGCCTCATCGACCTATACCTATCTGCTGTTCGACGAAGCGACCCGCGACGCGGTCATCATCGACCCGGTCGATGAACAGCTGGAGCGGGACTTGGCAGCCCTGCGCCAGTACGGCCTGAAGCTGGGCTGGACGATCGAGACCCATGCCCACGCAGACCACATCACCAGCTCCGGCTTGCTGGCTGAGCATGCCGGCGCAAAGACCGCTGCGCCTGCGGGATGTGGCATCCACACCGCTGCGGTGCAACTGGCCGATGGCGACGTGCTGCGTTTTGGCGCCGAGGAGTTGCGCGCCATGCTCACACCTGGGCATACGGCGGGCAGCATGAGCTTTGTCTGGCGCGATCAGGTGTTCACCGGCGACACCCTGCTGATCCAGGGCTGCGGCCGCACCGACTTCCAGTCGGGCAGTGCGCAGGCGCTCTTCCACAGCATCACGCAGCGGCTGTTTCGCTTGCCGGATGCCACTCTGGTGTGGCCTGGCCACGATTACCAGGGCCGCTCGCACTCCACCATCGGCCAGGAAAAGGCGGCCAATCCGCGCATTGCAGACAAGACCGAAGCCGAATTCATTGCGATCATGAACCATCTGCACCTGCCCCGCCCGCGCCGCATGGACGAGGCCGTTCCGGCCAACCTGAGCTCCGGCATCCGCCACGACTCCAGCAGTGACAACGCGGCCAACAATGCCGCGCCAGGCTTGGATGCCGTACGCCCGGCTGACGGCTACGCTGGCGACATCACGCCGCAACAGGCCTTCCAATGGTGGCAAGCCGGCGCTGCCGTACTGGTGGATGTGCGAACCGACGCCGAACGGGAATGGGTCGGCTTCGTGCCGGGCGCCGTCGCTCTGGCCTGGAAGCAATGGCCCGGCATGGCGATGAACCCCCACTTTGACAAGGGCCTGCGGGCCCACGTTGACGATGCAAAAAAGGTCCTGCTGCTGTGCCGCAGTGGCGTGCGTTCAATCGCTGCGGCCCGGCGGGCCACGGAGCTCGGCTTGCAGGCCTACAACATCCTCGAAGGGTTTGAAGGCACACCGGACGACAACGCGCACCGCGGGACCAGCGGTGGCTGGCGCCACCGTGGCCTGCCCTGGCGGCAGAATTGAGCCCCGCGCCTTCGCACCACCATGACCTTCCTAGCCATCGACGTAGGCAACACCCGCCTCAAATGGGCCTTGTACCCGGCACCGCAGCCAGGCGCCGCCGTGATCGCACAAGGCGCCGAATTCCTGGACAACATCGACAAGCTGGCCGAAGGCTCCTGGGCATCGCTGCCAACGCCCACCACCATGCTGGGCTGCATCGTCGCGGGTGACGCTGCGCGCAGGCGAGTCGAGGAGCAGATGGAGCTCTGGGACGTGCCGCCCCGCTGGGTGGTGGCCAGCGAAGCCGAAGCCGGCCTCACCAATGGCTACGATGTCCCGACCCGCCTGGGCGCCGACCGCTGGGTCGCGATGATCGGGGCCTGGCATCGCATGCGCTCCCAGGGTCCGGTGCGGCCGACGGTGGTGGCCATGGTCGGCACTGCGGTAACGGTGGAAGCCATCGATGCCAGCGGCCGGTTTCTGGGGGGCGTGATTCTCCCGGGCCACGGCATCATGCTGCGCGCCCTGGAATCCGGCACGGCCGGTCTGCAGGTTCCGACGGGCGAGGTGCGGGACTTTCCCACCAACACCAGCGACGCGCTGACCAGCGGCGGCACCTACGCCATTGCCGGCGCCATGGACCGCATGGTGCAGAACCTGCAGCGCCATTGCGGCGCTCAGCCAAAATGTTTCATGACCGGAGGCGCCGGCTGGAAGATGGCTCCCAGCCTGACCACCCCGTTCGAGCTGGTCGACAACCTAATTTTTGACGGCCTGCTGGAAATGGCGCGCGGCCGCTTTGCGCAACTGCCTGGCTAGCCGGGCGCAGTACCTGCCAACCCGGCAGCGGCCTGGAACATCGCTTGACGCGCCTGGCTGATGATCTGGCCCCGCCAACTGTCGGTGTCCACATAAAAAGCATCCCGCATCTGCTGGCGAATGGCGGCCGCCTGGGCTGCTGGCGCTTCGGGATGCAATTGCAGCCACTGTTCGGCCCGCAAAGCCAGGATCATGTCAGGCAGGGGCAATGTGCCGTACTCCAAAGCGATACCGGTGTATTCGGCCTGCGGGCATTCGTCGTACACCCCCTGGAAGAGCAGGCCGCGCACCGGTGCCGACGACGACGAGCCATCATAGAACGAGGTGACCGGCGTAGCGCCGCCGCCATCCCACCAGGCGCGGGCGCGCTGCAGGGTGGCCGCATCGTTGCGGGCGGCAAATATCCGCTCGCCGTGGCCGCTGGGCCCCAGACCGGTGTGCAGGTCGATCCAGCCGATGCGCCGCGCTTGCTGCGCATGCCGGCGCAATACGGTGCGCAGCGTACGGTTGCTCCAGGTCGGGGCCGTACCGCCGAAAAACAGACCCTGCGGAAAATCATGCTGCCCTTGGGTCACGGCGGTCTGGAAATGACTGACGCCGTGCGCCTGCACATAACCGGCCAGGGCGGCCTGGTTATCGGCATCGGGGGGCCAATGCGCCGGTAACAGCAATTCGTGCAACGGAGCGTAAGCAGCATTGGCCGGCAGTGGTGCGGAAAAGTCCTGGAAGTTGCGGTTCAGATCGACGTTTTCCTGGGTGACGCGGCGCAGGTGCGAAAAGCCGTAGGGGTTGAGCGCATGGATGTAGAGCACCGCCACACCCTGGCGCGCCGCAGTGTCGCGCCACTCTTGGTCGTGCAGCGCAAACACCTGCACGCCACTGCCACAGAACCCCTCCACGCCATGGCAGCCGCTGGAAACCACCAGCAGATGGTGGGCATCCGGTGCACCCGCCAGTGCCACATCCATGGCCAGGGTCTCTGCGTCACGCCCAGGCAGTGGGTGTGCATGCGACTCGATCTGCAACCCGGCCGCTGCAGCAGCCTCGAGAAACCGCCCCCGCGTCTGGGCGTAGGTGGCCGAGAAAGCCTGCCCCGGACTGATCACGGCGCGGGCTTGTTCAGCCAGGCTTGTGCCAGCTCGACCCAGTAGGTGGCGCCCAGCGGGATCAGGTCGTCGTTGAAGTCGTAGCTTGCATTGTGCAGGGTGCAGGGGCCAGCGCCGTGGCCCATCTCGCGGTGTGAGCCGTCGCCATTGGCAATGAAGCAATAGGCCCCTGGCTTGGCCTGCAACATGAAGGAAAAGTCTTCGGCGCCCATCGTCGGCTCCTGGACGATCACGTTGTCGGCGCCCACGATGCCCGCCATCACCTGGCGCGCGAACTCCGCCTCGGGGGCGGAATTGATCGTTGGCGGATAGTTGCGGCGAAAGCTGAATTCGCACGACATGCCGAAGGCCGCGCTGGTGTGCTCGGCGACTTCCTGCATGCGCTTTTCGATCATGTCGAGCACCTCCAGTGTGAAGGTGCGCACCGTGCCCTGCAATTCGCAGGTGTCAGGGATGACGTTGGTGGCCTCGCCGGCGTGGATCATCGTCACCGAAATAACACCCGCGTCGACCGGCTTCTTGTTGCGCGAGATGATGGTCTGGAACGCCTGCACCATTTGGCAGGCCACCGGAACCGGGTCCAGCCCCAGGTGCGGCAGGGCACCATGGCCGCCCTTGCCGCGGATGACCACCTTGAATTCATTGCTGGACGCCATCACCGGGCCGGCACTGACCGCGAATTTGCCGACGTCGGAGCCCGGCCAGTTGTGCATGCCGAACACCGCCTCCATGGGAAACTTCTCGAACAGACCCTCTGCGATCATCTCGCGGGCGCCGCCTCCGCCCTCTTCGGCCGGCTGGAAGATCAGGTACACAGTGCCATCGAAGTTGCGGTGCTTCGCCAGGTGTTGGGCGGCGGCCAGCAGCATGGCGGTATGGCCGTCGTGGCCGCAGGCGTGCATCTTGCCCGGGTGCTGGCTGGCGTGGGAGAAGGTGTTGAACTCCTGCATCGGCAAAGCGTCCATGTCGGCACGCAAGCCCACGGCGCGGCTGGAACTGCCGTTCTTGACGATGCCCACCACGCCCGTGGTGCCCAGGCCCCGGTGGATCGGGATACCCCATTCGGTGAGCTTGGCCGCGACGACCTCGGCAGTGCGCTCCTCCTTGAAACACAATTCGGGGTGCGCATGGATGTCGCGTCGCACACTGGCAATGCCTGCGGCCTGGGCGACGATGGAGTCAATGATTTTCAAGGGGTGCTCCTGAAGTGGCGGATGGGCCGATTACCATCGGGCAAACCGGCATCGACAAAGTGCTGCTAGTCTAATACGCTCCGCAGTACCTGTGCCCGCTGCCCGGTATTGCGGTGCAAGATCATCAGCAAAGGACGGCGCATCGCCATGACTCCCTCCACCACGGTCGTGGGCGCCTGCCCGCATGATTGCCCGGACACCTGCTCTTTCGTCACCACCGTGGAAAATGGCGTGGCGACCCGGGTGCAGGGCAACCCGGCGCACCCGCACACTGATGGCGTGTTGTGCACCAAGGTCTCGCGGTATGCACAACGCAGTTACCACCCGGAACGCATCCTGCAGCCGCTCAAGCGCATCGGGCCCAAGGGCGCCGGGCAATTCACCCCGGTCAGCTGGGAGGCGGCGCTGGGCGACATCGCTGCCCGGCTGCAGGCCATCGTCGCACGCGGCCCCGACAGAGCCCAGGCGATCCTGCCCTACAGCTATGCCGGAACCATGGGCCTGGTGCAGGGCGAGAGCATGGCCGCCCGCTTCTTCAACAAGCTGGGAGCCTCCCTGCTGGACCGCACCATCTGCTCCAGCGCGGGGACCGAGGGGCTGACCCACACGGTTGGCGGCAAGCTGGGCATGCAGGTGCAGTTCTTTGCCGAATCGCGGCTGATCCTGATCTGGGGCAGCAATTCCATCGCCAGCAACCTGCACTTCTGGCGCCACGCGCAGGAGGCCAAGCGCCGCGGTGCCCGCCTGATCTGCATCGACCCGCGCAAGTCAGAGACTGCCGACAAGTGTCATGAACACATTGCACCGCTGCCCGGGACCGATGCCGCGCTGGCCTTGGGCATCATGCACGAGCTGGTGCGCAACCACTGGCTTGACCACGACTACATCGCGCAGCACACCTTGGGCTGGGATGCCCTGCGGGCGCGGGCACTGGAATGGCCGCCGCAGCGGGTCGCCGACGTGTGTGGCCTGGACGCGCAGCAGGTGCGCGACCTGGCCCGCGCCTATGGCGAGAGCGCGATGCGCGGCGACCCGACAGCGATCCGCCTGAACTACGGCATGCAGCGCGTGCGTGGTGGCGGAAATGCAGTGCGCGCCATCGCCTGTCTGCCGGCGCTGGTGGGTGCCTGGCGCCAGCGTGCAGGAGGGCTGCTGCTGTCAGCGTCGGGCAACTTCCCGGTGCAGCGCGCCGCGCTGGAACGGCCCGACCTGCGCACCGGAAAGGCGCCGCGCACCATCAACATGAACACCATCGGCGACGACCTGCTGCGCTCCGCATCGAGCACCTTCGGGCCGGCGATCGATGCGCTGATCGTCTACAACAGCAACCCGGTGGCGGTGGCACCGGATTCGTCGAAAGTGGTGCAAGGCTTCGCGCGCGAGGACCTGTTCACCGTGGTGCTGGAGCACTTCCAGACCGACACCGCCGACTATGCCGACTACTTGCTGCCGGCCACCACCCAGCTCGAACACTGGGACGTGCAGGTGGCCTATGGGCACACCGATGTATTGCTTAACCGCCCGGCCATCGCACCGGTCGGCCAGGCGAAGCCCAACTCGCAGATCTTTCGCGAGCTCGCCCACCAGATGGGCTACACCGAGCCGTGTTTCGCGGAGGACGACGAGAGCCTGTGCCGCATCGCCTACGGTGACACGGTCGATTTCCAGGAGCTGCTGGACAAAGGCTTTGCGTCGCTGCGCCTGCCGGATGCGCCCTTCGCCGAAGGCCGCTTCCCCACGCCTTCGGGCCAATGCGAGTTTTACAGCGCCCGCCTGGCTGCCATGGGCCTGGATGGCCTGCCGGACCACCTGCCCAACTACGAAGCCGTCGGCAGCTCGACGCAGTTTCCGCTGGCCATGATCTCGCCACCAGCGCGCAACTTCCTGAACTCGACCTTCGTCAATGTGCAGAGCCTGCGCGACATCGAGGGCGAACCGTTGCTGGAGATGCACCCCGAGGATGCCCAGGCGCGCGGGCTGGCAACTGGCAGTGTCGTGCGGGTGTTTAACCAGCGGGGCGACTACCGCTGCCGCCTGGAGGTGAGCCCCCGGGCTCGCCCGGGGGTGGTCAATGGCATGGGCATCTGGTGGCGCAAGCTCGGCCTGGACGGGCACAACGTGAACCAGCTCACCAGCCAGCGGCTGACCGACCTGGGGCGGGCGCCTACCTTCTATGACTGCCTGGTGGAGGTGGAAGCCAGCTGATCCCGGCGCTGTCAGCCTGGCGGCGCCAAGCGGGCCGTGGTATCGCCGAACTTGTACACCGTGTCGTTCAAGTGGCGCGCCACGGCAGCAATGTCGGCGTCACTCCACTGCAGTTGCGCCTGCGCCTGCCAGCGCCGCACCTGCACCAGCAAGCTTTGCCAGTGGGTGACCCGTCGGTCGTTGCGCCAATGCACCTGGGTGCTGTGGCAGGCGATGCAATGCGTGGTGTAGAGCAACTGGCCGCGTGACGGTTCGGTCACCGCCTGGGCGTATGCGCCCGGACTTGCCGCCACCCAGACTGCCAGCAGGAGAATGCGCAGCGCGGGCCCGGTGGCACGCGACACGCCATCCTGCAAGCTGGCGCCGGCTCCGGGGCTACCGTGCTGTTGACGGGATGGCGTGCGAATCGTCCGGGACAGGGCTAGGTTGGGGCTGAGCAGCTTCGATGACATGGCGCCAGGATACGCGCTTTGCAGCACAGTCTGCATGCGCCAGCGCACAGTCGCAGCGGGTATGGAACGGACTATTGACAATCGTCAAGAACCATCGCCGCCCCCTACTCCGCCGCCGTCAGGGTGCGGGCATTCTTGTTGCCCGAGGGACCAGGCAATCGAAGGTGCACATGAACCATTCAGAAACGCAGCCAGTCGGTCAGCGCTGCGCAGCAGGATTCAGTGAACCTGCGTTCCGTCAGACAAGGCCACGCCGTACTCCAGTGCCGCGTCGATCAGCGTGTCGAGCTGGTCCAGCGCGTAGGTGCTGAAAACGTACAGGTCGAACTGCTCCGGGCCCCGGCGGTGGATCAGGCAGGGCACGTGGTGGTGCCCACTGAGCCGTGCCTGATCGACCGGAAACGGCGCCAGACGCAAGTCGATCGGGAACAGCTTCCCCAGCATGTCGCGGCACCGCTCCCCACTGACTTGGATGCGGCAACGGGCATGGCTCAGGTCGGTGACCGCACCGACATCGGACGCGATATGCCGGCGCAACCAGGCGCTGTGGTCGACATCGGTGTCGGCGATTACCAGAAGTTCTTCCGGCCCGGTGCGGACCAGCAGGCCGTGCGCTGTTTGCACGGTTTGGCCCGTCAAGGCGGGTACGCCCTCGCCCAGTACAGCCGTCAGTGCCTGCTCCAGTCCAGCGACACCGGAAATCCAGGTGCTGATCTGTGTCACGCTGGCCAGCATGGAGGCGCCCAGGCGCACGCCGGTCTGCCCAGCGGCGTTCGGGCGCTGGGCCGGCGCGTGGCCTTCGAAAGGGCTGCGACGCGCAGCCAGGTTGGAGGTATCAGGCACGGTAACGAAGCCCTTCCGCATCGAGGAAACAGGGGTCGACCACCTTCAGCCGGTACTGGCGGCCGTGCACCGGAGATGCGGCGATGACCTCCTGGCCGACACGGGCCAGGCCGCCTTCGAGCAGGCCGAGTCCGATGGCTTTGCCCAGGGCCTTGCTGTAGGTGGTGGACGTGATGTGGCCACGGCCATGGCCGCGGATGGCGTCATCGGCGAAGAACAGGATCGCCCCGTTGGACGGCGCGCCATCGACGCTGATCGCCTCCAGGCCGACCAGGGTGGGTCGGTCGGTGCGCGCCAGAACATCACGACGGCGCAAGGCGTCGCCCCAGAAGGGCTTGAGCTGGCTGGCCATCTTGCCCATGCCCATGTCGTCGAGCGTGGTGCGGCCGTCCATCTCGGAGCCGGTGACATGGCCCTTCTCGATGCGCAGCGAGCCCAGGGCTTCCAGACCGTAGGGGCGCAGGTTCCAGGGTTTGCCGGCTTCCAGCAGGTGCTCCCAGAGGCGCCGGCCGTGGTGGGTCGGCGCGTAGACCTCGTAGGCCAGTTCGCCAGAGAAGGTCAGCCGGAGGATGCGTACCCGGATGCCGGCCAGGGCGCCGGTCAGGTCGGTGTCGAGCACGCCCATGTGGCCGAGCGCCCCGGTGCTGGCGTCGACATCGGGAAAGGCAGCCTGCAGCACCTCGCGTGACTTCGGCCCGGCCATGCTCATGGCGGCCCACTGGTCGGACACCGAGGCCACGGTCACCCGCAGCTCCGGCCACACCACCTGGAGCAGGAACTCGAGGTGGCTCATCACCCGGCCGGCCTGCGCGGTGGTCGTGGTCATGAAGAACGTGGTCTCGCCCAGTCGGCTGGTGGTACCGTCATCGAGCACGATGCCGTCCTCGCGCAGCATGAAGCCGTAACGTGCCTTGCCGATGGGCAGTTTGGCGAACCCGTTCACGTAGACGCGGTTGAGGAACTCGGCCGCATCCGGCCCCTGCACATCGATCTTGCCTAAAGTCGACACATCGGCGATACCGACCTGCTCGCGCACGATGTCCATCTCGGCCTGGTAGGCTTCGGACAGGGTGGCACCGGCACTGCGGTACCACAGGGGGCGTTTCCAGGCGCCCGCCTCCATCATCATGCCGCCCTGGGCTTCGTGCCATGCGTGCATGGCGGTACGACGCACCGCCGCCAGATGGCTGCCTACGCTGCGCCCGGCCAGGGTGCCGATGGTGACGGCCGAATACGGCGGGCGGAAGGTGGTGGTGCCAACCTCCTGCACCGGCAGGCCACGCCGGGCGGCCATGATCGACAACCCATTCAGGTTGGAGGTCTTGCCTTGGTCGGTCCCCATGCCCAGGGTGGTATAGCGCTTGAGGTGCTCGACCGACTGGTAGCCTTCGCGGTGCGCGAGGTCGACATCGTCCACCGTCACATCGCTCTGGAAATCGACAAACGCCTTGTCCCGGGAGTTGCCAGCCGTGATCGGCCCAACGGGCACAAAGTGCAGGTCGGTGTCGTTTCCCTGGGGCAGTGCGAATGAGGCTCCGCTGACGGACTTGCCGCAGACCTGTACCGCCTGCGTGGCGGCTTCCCAGGCACTTTGCAGCGCGCCCGCCAGGGTCTGCGCGCCGACCATAGCCCCTGCACCGAAGTGGTTGCGATCGAATCCGCCCGGAACGAAACTAGCAATATCGGGCCGGTAGACGGGTTTGATATCGCGATGCGAGCTGAGGTGCACCGTGGGCGTCCAGCCGCCGGACATGGCCACCAGGTCGACCGCGACCGATCGTTCGGACCCGGTCACGCGGCCCTGCGCAATGTCAAAAGGCGCCAGGCGACACGCAGTGACACGCTGAGCACCCTCGGCATGCACCACCGCGGTGGCCACCTGCACTTGCACGCCAGCCGCGCGCGCCAACTCGGTGACCTGCGCACCACCTTGCGGCCGCAGATCGGCCAACGTGACTTGAGCGCCGGCCCGCGCCAGGGCGATGGCATCCAGGTAGGCGGCGTCGTGGTTGGTGGCAAACAGCGCCCGCCGGCCCGGCAGTACCGCGTACCGGTTTACATAGGTGCCGACCGCACCCGCGAGCATCACACCCGGGCGGTCGTTGCCGGAGAACACCAGCGGCCGCTCGATCGCGCCACATGCCATCAGCACGGTCCGGGCGCGCAGGATGTGCAGTCGCTGGCGCGGCACACCGCGCGCGGCATCGGCCACACCGGGCGCGGACAACTCGGCCACACCCACGGTATTGCCGTCGTACAGCCCGAAGGCCGTGGCACGGGACAGCATGCGAACACGGCCGGTGGCGGACAGATCGGCCAACATCTGTGCCAGCCAATGGGCCTGCGGGCTGTCCAGAACCTGGTTCAGCAGCGAGCCACCGAACTCTGTGTCCTGCTCGACCAGGGTCACGTCCAAACCGCTGTGCGCGGCGACCAGGGCCGCAGTCAGGCCGGCCGGCCCCGAGCCGATGATCAGCAGGTCGGTGAAACCATGGTGCCAGTCGTAGCGATCCGGGTCAGGTGCCTGCGAGGCAACGCCCAGGCCGGCGGCCTTGCGGATGAAGTGCTCGTAGAACATCCAGGCCTTGCGTGTCGGGCCCATGAAGGTCTTGTAGTAGAAGCCGGCCACAAAGACCGGTGACAACAAGGAGTTGATCGCCATCAGATCGAAGCCGATGGACGGCCAGGCGTTCTGGCTGCGCACCTGCAGGCCGGCATGGGCCTCGATCACGGTGGCGGCAATGTTGGGCTCCTGGCGCTTGCCTGTGCCCACGGTCAGCAGTGCGTTGGGCTCCTCGATGCCGGCCGCCAGGATGCCGCGCGGCCGGTGGTACTTGAAGGAGCGCGCCACCAGGTGCGTACCCTGCGCCAGCAGCGCCGAGGCCACGGTGTCGCCGGCAAAGCCGCTGACGGTCTGCCCGTTGAAATCGAACTGCAGCGGCTGCTCGCGCTGGATACGCCCCCCTTGGGCCAGACGAAAACTCTCTTGACTCATGCCACTGGCCTTTCGCGCGCCGGCATCACGGCCAGGATGTCATGCGTCACCGTGTTGCGGCGCACTGCCAGCCAGCGTCGGCAGGCCAGGGTGTGCTGCCAGAACTCGACATGTTCGCCCTTGGGGTTGTCGCGCATGAAGACTGCCTCGACCCAGGCTTCCTGGTGTTCGGCTCCCAGGGGCGGGTAGGTCTTGGTGGCGTCGCCGAAATAGCTGAACTCTTCGTGGTCGCGTTCGCCGCAATAGGGGCACTGGATTTTCAACATGGTGCAAGCGCCCCTTACTGCAGATGGTTGTAAGGGCCATAACCGGCTTCGTCGATCTGCCGGCCCCGGGCGAACCGGTCCATCGTGAAACCGGCGCTGTAGTCATGCGGCTGGTCGTTGGCAATGGTGTGCGCAAAACACCAACCCGAGGCCGGTGTGGCCTTGAAGCCGCCATAACACCAGCCGCCATTGAGGTAGAAACCGGGCACCGGCGTGGTCGTGATGATGGGGCTGCCGTCGGGCGTCATGTCCATGATGCCGCCCCAATGCCGCAACAGCCGCAGGCGCGCCGCAAAGGGCACCAGACTGGCCAGGCCCTGTGTGGTCTCGGCGATGTTGGCCATGTTGCCGCGTTGCGCATAACTGTTGTAGCGGTCGATGTGGCCACCGAAGACCAACCCGCCCTTGTCCGACTGGGACACATAAAAGTAAGTGGCCGACCAGACCACGACATGGTGCACCACCGGCTTGACCGACTCGCTCACGAAGGCCTGCAACACGTGGCTCTCGATCGGCAGTCGCAAGCCGGCCTTTTGCGCCAGTACCGACGTGTGTCCGGCTACCGCCACGGCTACCTTGCCAGCGCCGATGTCGCCGCGCGTGGTCTTGACACCCACAACCCGGTCGCCTGACCAGAGGTAATCGAGCACCTCGCAGTTCTGGATGATGTCGACGCCCAACTGGTCGGCAGCCCGCGCGTAGCCCCAGGCCACCGCGTCGTGCCGGGCAGTGCCGGCATCGGGTTGCATCATGCCGCCGTAGATGAAGAAGCGCGCCGTGTCCGAGTAATCGAGATAGGGCACTTCTTTCATCAGTTCCTCTCGCGTCAGGATGTTGGCGCGGATGCCGTTGAGCCGCATGATGTTGGCACGGCGCACCATGGCATCGAGCGAGGCCTGCGAGCAGGCGGCAAAAACATACCCGCGCGGCGAGAACATCACGTTGTAGTTGAGGTCTTCCGACAGATCACGCCACAGCGACATCGAGTGCTCGTAGAACGCCGTGTTCTCCTGCATCATGTAGTTGGAGCGCACGATGGTGGTGTTGCGCCCTACGTTGCCCGACCCGATACTGCCTTTCTCGAGTATGGCCACATTGCGGACCCCATGGTTCTTGGCCAGGTAGTAGGCCGTGGCCAGACCATGGCCGCCGCCACCGATGATGATGACGTCGTAGGTTTTCTTGGGCTCCGGGTCGCGCCAGGCGCGCTCCCACCCTTTGTGGCCGCCCATCGCATGCTTGAGCAGCGACCAGACAGAGTAGCGTTCACTCATACGGAGGGGGCACCCACAACATGCGACCTTCCGTAAAACCGCTGTCGCTCGGCACCATTGAATTGCACCCCGGGGTGGCGCACATAACCCAGAACGGCCATGACGCGCGGGGTCGGCCCAAGCACCTCGGTCACACGATGTGGCGAATAGCGACCACTGAAAAAGCTGAGTGTTCCGGTAGCCAGCGGGGCTTGGCGCAGACGCTTGTGGCTGCCCTCCAACACCTGCCTGAGTTCTTCCAGTCGTTCTTGCGCGGCATCGCGTAGAAAGGGGACAAACCAGTATTCACCGCCCACCTCAGGCGCTTGAAGCAGCAAAGTGGTGGCAAAGTCGGACCGATCGTAGTGCCAACCCAGTTTGTCGCCGGCGTCCATCCGCATCACATTGAGGCAAGCCAGCGGGTCGGCGTGGGGGTATAGGCGTTCCAATCCAGGTTCGTCCAACAACTGGGCCAGAAACTCCTGCAGCGGTTGCCAGTGGTAGATGCGGGAAATCAGGTTATTCGTCGGGATCTGATCACCTGCCAGCGTCTTTTGAGCAGTTTGCTGAACGATCCGTGCCGGGTGACTGGGCGGCCACGTCGGATCTTCCGGCTGAAAGTACACATTGTGCATTTGCCGGTTGTAGAACGAATGACCCATCTCGGCTTGTAGGCCGCGCACGATATCAGCCGCTGCCTGTGGCCGAACAAAGCCGGGCAGGCTGCACAGGCCGGTTTCGGCAAATTCGGAGCGCGAGTTCCGAAGCAGATCAGCCCCGCGGGCAGATCCAAGATCGTGCATCGGATATCTGTGAAGGTCTAGAACCTGCTGCACGTCTTCGAAAGCAGGTCGATGCTGGGCCACGTTGTCGGTCAAGGCTACATCCTCATGCGCTTGGCTTCGGGGTCGAAGGGCGGATCCATCTGCAACCGGGCTGGTCGCCGCTCACCCAGTATTTCGATTTCGAGCTTCAGGTCCGGTTTGACCAGTTCGGTGGGGATGTAACCTTGTGCCAGTGACTGGTCGACAAAGTGACCATACCCGCCGGAGGTAACCCAGCCGACCACTTTGCCGTCCACCCAGATCGGCTCATCGCCCATGACATCGCAATCCAGCGCATCGACCACCATGAAAATCCGGGTGCGCTTGGGCCCCTCGGTTTTTTCTTTCAGTGCGGCAGCCTTGCCGATGAAGTCGGGTTTGTCGAGTTTGACGAAGCGCTCCAGGCCGGCCTCGAAGGCGCCATAGATCGGACGAAACTCGCGGTACCAGGTGCCGAAGTTTTTTTCCAGCCGCATGCACAGCAGTGCGCGCATGCCAAAGGGCTTGATGCCGCAGTCTGCACCGGCCGCCATGATGCTCTCGTACAGGCGGCGCTGGTACTCGGGCGCGACCCAGATCTCGTAGCCCAGGTCGCCGGTGTACGTCACGCGGTTGACCTTGGCATGGACGGTGGCAATTTCCATTTCGCGATAGTCCATGAACTTGAACGCCTCGCCAGACACATCGTCGTCGGTCAGGCGCTGCAACACCTCGCGGGATTTCGGGCCGGCAATCGACAGGCCCACCAGTTTCATGCCATACGGCGTGATCCTGACCGAACCGTCTTTGGGCAGGTGTTGCTCGAACCAGCGCATGTGATAGACCTGCGCCTGTGACGAACCCCACATCATGTACCGGTGGTCTGCGGCCTTGGCAATGGTGAAGTCACCGATCAGCTTGCCGTTGTGGTTGAGCATGGGCGTGAGCATCAACCGCCCGGTCTTGGGCAGGGTGTTGGTCATCACCTTCAGCAGAAATGCCTCAGCGCCCGCGCCTGTGATTTCGTACTTGGCAAAGTTGGCTATTTCGGTCACGCCCACACCATTGCGCACGTTTTTGACCTCTGCCTTGATGGGTTCGAAGTCGTTGGAGCGGTGGAACGACACGATGTCTTCGGCCTTGGTGCCCTTGGGTGCGAACCAGAGCGGCGTTTCCATGCCCCACGAGTCGCCCATGACAGCGCCTTCCGCCAGGAACTTGTCGTAGAGCGCGGTGGTTTGCAAGGGGCGCCCGGCCGGCAATTCTTCGTTGGGAAAACGGATGCGAAAGCGTCGGGAGTAGTTCTCGCGCACCTTGGCATTGGTGTAGGTGCGGGTCGCCCAGTCGCCGTAGCGCGCAACGTCCATGCCCCAGATGTCGAAGCCGGGGTCGCCGTCAACCATCCAGTTGGCCAAGGCCAGGCCGACGCCACCGCCCTGGCTGAACCCGGCCATCACGCCGCAGGCAGACCAGAAATTGGTGCGCCCCTGCACCGGGCCGACCAGGGGGTTGCCGTCGGGTGCGAAGGTGAAGGGCCCGTTGATCACCCGCTTGATGCCGGCGTTCTCCAGCGTGGGGAAATGCTTGAACGCGATTTCGAGTGACGGGGCAATGCGCTCCAGATCGGGTTGCAGCAGCTCCTGGCCGAACGACCAGGGGGTGGTGCGCGTGGACCATGGCACACCCGCCTGTTCGTAGACCCCCAGCACCATGCCCTTGCCTTCCTGGCGCAGGTAGCTTTCGGCGCCGAAGTCGATGACGTGGCCGATCTCCTTGCCGGTGCGCCGATTGAACTCGACGACCTCAGGAATCTCGTCGGTCACCAGGTACATGTGTTCCATGGCCAGCACCGGCAATTCGACACCCACCATGCGGCCCACCTCGCGCGCCCACAGGCCGCCGGCGTTGACCACGTGCTCGCACTCCACCACCCCTTTGCTGGTGATCACCCGCCAGGTGCCGTCGGGCTTTTGCTCCAGGCTCTCGACTTTGGTTTCGACCTCGATGGTGGCCCCACCGATGCGAGCCGCCTTGGCATAGGCATAGGTGGTGCCACTGGGGTCGAGGTGGCCTTCGTTGGGGTCCAGAAGCGCACCCAGAAAGTATTTGTCTTCAATGAAGGGGAAATAATTTTTCGCTTCGTTGACCGAGATGATTTCGGTCTCCATGCCCAGATAGCGGCCCCGTGCCACCGTCATCTTCAGAAACTCCATGCGCTCCGGCGTGTCGGCCAGCATGATGCCGGGGGACCTGTGCATGCCGCAGCTCTGTCCGGATATCTCTTCGAGCTCCTTGTAAAGGTTGACGGTGTAGCTTTGCAGCATGGCCACATTCGGGTCACCGTTGAGCGTGTGGAACCCGCCGGCCGCATGCCAGGTGGAGCCCGAGGTGAGCTGGTCGCGCTCGAGCAGCAACACGTCCTTCCAGCCTTTCTTGGTCAGGTGGTAGAGCACCGAGCAGCCCACCACCCCACCGCCGATCACCACTACCTGTGCTGTCGTCTTCACGCGCGTATTCCTTCCAGGGATTTCATTCAGCCGGGATTGTCTTGCAGATCAGAAGTCGGTCGGCGCGCCGCCCTCGGCCTTGCGCCGGGCGACGAATGCGTCGAGTTCTTCTTCGATGGCGGCGTCCATGGGGGGGCGTTCGTAAGCGGCCAGCTCTTTCTGCCACACCGCATTGGCTTTCTGCATGGCGGTCGGGCTGCCGGCCTGCTCCCAGGTTTCGAAATTACGCCAGTCGGACACGATCGGCGAATAAAACGCAGTCTCGAAACGCTCGAGCGTGTGGGCTGTTCCAAAATAATGCCCGCCGGGGCCGACATCGCGGATGGCGTCCAGGCCCAGACCTGCAGGGCTCACATCCAGCGGTGTCAAGAACTCGGCCACCATCTGCAGCATGTCGACATCCACGATGAATTTCTCGAACGAGGCGGTCAGACCACCCTCCATCCAGCCCGCGGAATGCATGATGAAGTTGCCGCCGGCCTGGGTCACCGCCCACAGCGAGAACACCGATTCATAGGCGGCCTGGGCGTCGACCGTGTTGGCGGCACACACATTCGAGGTGCGATAGGGGATGCCGTACTTGCGGCACAGCTGCCCGCCGGCCAGCACCGCCTTCATGTATTCCGGGGTGCCGAACGCCGGCGCGCCGGTCTTCATGTCGACATTGGAGGTGAACCCGCCATAGACCACCGGCGCGCCAGGCCGTACCAGCTGGGTGAACGCAATGCCGGCCAACGCCTCCGCATTCTGCTGTGCCAGGGCGCCGGCAATGGTGACGGGTGCCATGGCCCCGGCCAGCGTGAAGGGCGTGAGGATGATGACCTGGTTGCGCGAGGACATCTCGATGATGCCCTGCAGCATCGGCGTGTCCAGACGTAGCGGAGACGAGCTGTTGATGACCGAGAACAGCGAGGGTTCGCGGTCCATCTGTTCGCGCGAGATGCCCCGCGCAATCCGGGCGATCTCGAGGGCATCCTGGTTGCGCTCCTTGCCCAGCGAGTAGGCATGGAAGGCCTTGTCGGTCAGCTTGGCGATATCCGAGAGGCAATCCAGGTGGCGGATCGAGGCATGCAGGTCGACCGGCTCGACCGGGTAGCCGCCCGTCAGGTGGATGATGTCGTAGCGCTGCGCGAGCTTGATCAGGTTGCGGAAGTCGACCTGGTTGCCGGCGCGGCGACCACCCTGCAGGTCCGAGCAGTTCGGGGGGCTCGCAACCTGGGCAAACACCAGGTTCTTGCCGCCGATCTGCACGTTACGCTCGGGGTTGCGCGCATGCATCGTGAACTCGGAGGGGCAGGTTTTGATGGCCTGCAGAATCAGGTTGCGGTCGAAACGCACACGCTCGGAATCCGGCTTCACATCCGCGCCGGCCTGCTTCAGAATGGCGCGGGCTTCGGCATGCATGAAGTCCATGCCCATCTCCTCGAGGATGGTCAGGGACGCGTTATGGATTGCTTCGAGCTCATCGTCCGACACCACCGGCGTCTGCGGAAAACGGTGCTGCAGCTTGCGGTACTTGGTGGTCGACAAGGCGGCACGCACCGTGCCACTGGCGCGACCCGCCCGGCGGCGTGCCGGTGCGCCGATTGAACTGGCTTCAGACATGGAACGGTCCCTGGATAGCTGCAAAAAACGCTCTGAGTATCTAGCAAAAGCACTGGCTATCGGGCACCATGTTTAAGCCGGGGGGACATGAGCCAAAGTCATGCGCCTATACCGCGGCGAAAAGCAAAACGCCCACAGCGGAGTGGGCGTTTTGCAAGCGGCTTGAAGACCGCTATGGGTGGTTGCGCGAGCAAGATTTGAACTTGCGACCTTTGGGTTATGAGCCCAACGAGCTACCAGGCTGCTCCATCGCGCGGCATGGGTTGAGTGTAACCTATTCAGCCTTCGCTGCGTCGGCAGCAGGCTCTTTAATTTCAGGGCGGTCGACGAGTTCGACCAGGGCCATGGGCGCGTTGTCACCAACGCGGAAACCCATCTTCAGGATCCGCGTATAACCACCGGGCCGCGTGTTGTAGCGCGGGCCCAGCACATTGAACAATTTGGTGACACTGTCACGGTCGCGCAGGCGATTAAACGCGAGGCGGCGGTTGGCGACCGTTGCCACCTTGGCCAGGGTGATCATCGGTTCGACCACGCGGCGCAGCTCCTTGGCCTTGGGCAAGGTGGTCTTGATCGCCTCGTGGGCGATCAGCGAATTCATCATGTTGCGCAACATGGCGAGGCGGTGCTCGCTGGTGCGATTCAGTTTACGTAGTCCGTGTCCGTGACGCATGGTGCTTTCTCCGTTCAATAATTAGACAGGCGGCCGTGTCAGGTACCGCCCGTTGCACGCGACCCTTGCAGGTCAGTTCTCGCAGCTCAGCGCTTTTCCAGCGCGGCCGGCGGCCAGCTCTCGAGCTTCATGCCCAAGGTGAGCCCGCGGGAAGCCAGGACTTCCTTGATTTCGTTGAGCGACTTGCGTCCCAGGTTGGGGGTCTTGAGCAACTCGTTCTCGGTGCGCTGGATCAGATCACCGATGTAGTAGATGTTCTCGGCCTTGAGGCAATTTGCAGAGCGCACGGTGAGTTCCAACTCGTCGACAGGGCGCAGCAGGATCGGATCGAACTGCGTGTTGCCGCGGGGTGCCGGTGCGTCAAACGCAGCCAGTTCGCTGCCTTCGAGCTGGGCGAAAACCGCCAACTGCTCGACCAGCACCTTGGCCGACGCGCGCACCGCATCTTCGGCCGTGATGGCACCATTGGTCTCGATCTCGACCACCAGCTTGTCCAGGTCGGTGCGCTGCTCGACGCGCGCGCTTTCCACGGTGTAGCTCACGCGCTTCACCGGCGAGAACGACGCATCCAGAACGATGCGGCCGATCGATTTGGTCGGCTCGTCGCCATGGCGACGCATGGTGCCAGGCACATAGCCACGGCCCTTCTCGACCTTGATCTGCATGTCCAGCTTGCCACCGTGCGACAAGTTGGCGATGACGTGCCCGGGATTGATCACCTCGACGTCATGCGGAGTCTGGATATCGGCGGCGGTAACAACACCATCGCCCTCCTTGCGCAGGCTCAGTGTGACTTCTTCACGGTTGTGCAGCTTGAACACCACGCCCTTGAGGTTGAGCAGGATATTGACGACATCTTCCTGAACGCCGTCGATCGACGAATACTCGTGCAGGACACCGGCGATCGTGACTTCCGTGGCGGCATAACCCGGCATGGAAGACAGAAGAACCCGGCGAAGTGCATTACCCAAGGTGTGGCCATAACCACGTTCGAATGGCTCCAGAGCCACCTTGGCGCGGTTGGCGCCGAGTTGCTCCACATTGATTGCTTTGGGTTTCAGCAGATTTGTTTGCATGCAGACTTCCTCTCAATACCCCCGACTCGTTACATCGGTAAGGCTGGTGAAGCACCTGAACCACAGTGCCCCGCGGTTCAGGAACGATTTGACGAACTGTCGGCTTAGCGCGAGTACAACTCGACGATCAGCGATTCATTGATGTCCGCGGCGAACTGGTCGCGGTCCGGCGTCTTCTTGAAGGTGCCTTCGGCCTTGTCCAGGCTGACCTCGACCCAGGCCGGCATGCCTACCTGCTGCGCGAGTTGCAGCGCTTCGACCACGCGGTTCTGCTTCTTGGACTTGTCGCGCACCGACAAAATGTCTCCGGCCTTGACCATGTAGGACGGTATGTTGACCGACTGCCCATTGACCGTGATCGCCTTGTGCGACACCAGTTGGCGGGCCTCAGCGCGGGTCGAGCCGAAGCCCATGCGATAAACGACATTGTCCAGCCGCGACTCGAGCAGGAACAGCAGGTTGGCGCCGGTGTTGCCCTTGATGCGATCCGCCTTTTCGAAATACAGACGGAACTGACGCTCCAGCACGCCGTACATGCGCTTGACCTTTTGCTTTTCGCGCAGCTGCAGGCCGTAATCAGACGTACGGGCACCCGAGGTGCGGCCATGCTGGCCTGGCTTGGAGTCGAATTTGGCCTTGTCACCGATCGCGCGACGGGCGCTTTTCAGGAACAGGTCTGTGCCTTCACGGCGGGAGAGTTTGGCCTTGGGGCCGAGGTAACGTGCCACTTGAACTTCCTTTATGTCATCTGCCGCATCGAAATGCGGGAGCCGTCAACCTGTGGTCGACGGCGGTGGGCTTGGTTAAGAAATGCCATGCCCGCAGGCACGTGCCGGCTCAGATGCGGCGGCGCTTTTGCGGACGGCAACCGTTATGGGGGACGGGGGTTACGTCGGCAATCATGTTGATGCGGATGCCAAGGGCAGCCAGTGCGCGAACCGACGATTCGCGGCCAGGACCAGGCCCTTTGATTTCCACATCGAGATTCTTGATGCCTTGCTCAACTGCAGCACGGCCCGCCACCTCCGATGCCACCTGGGCGGCAAAAGGGGTCGATTTGCGCGATCCCTTGAAACCCTGCCCACCGGACGACGCCCATGACAAGGCGTTGCCTTGGCGGTCCGTGATCGTGATGATCGTATTGTTGAAGGACGCGTGGACGTGCGCGACGCCATCCGCAACGTTCTTGCGGACCTTTTTGCGCACGCGTTGCGATGCGGAATTTGCGGGGGGTTTAGCCATGGTGGTCTCTCAGTCCCAATTATTTCTTCAGTGACGCTGCGGCCTTGCGCGGGCCTTTTCGGGTGCGGGCGTTGGTACGCGTACGCTGGCCGCGCATCGGCAGACCCCGACGATGGCGAAAACCACGGTAACAACCGATGTCCATCAAACGCTTGATGTTCATGGTGGTTTCACGACGCAGGTCGCCCTCGATGGTGAACCTGCCAACCTGGTCGCGAATCTTTTCCAACTCGGCGTCGGTCAGGTCCTTGACTTTCTTGGAATAAGCGATGCCGCATGCCTCGCAGATCTTGCGTGCGCGGGTGCGACCGATCCCGAAGATGGCGGTCAGGCCAATTTCAGAATGCTGATGCGGCGGAATATTGATGCCAGCGATACGTGCCATTTTCGTCCTCTAAAACTCTTGCAATCAACCCTGGCGCTGCTTGTGACGTGGATCAGTACAGATCACACGCACAACGCCCTTGCGCCGGATAATTTTGCAGTTACGGCAAATTTTCTTGACCGAAGCCGAAACCTTCATTTGATTCTCCTAAGACTCTTTGCCTCATTCCATCCGAATCAACGGCGAAACCCCGGCTCTACCACAATCTGCACTTTGTCCTGAACACGATCCGTGCCCCACCACATGGCCGTTTTCCAGTTTGACCCGGAAGGTGGCATTGGGCAGGTTCTCCACCACCTCACCCTGCATCAGAATTACATCGTCCTTTGCCACAGGTAGCCGTGCTTCAGGAGGATTTAAAACTTGCCTTCTTCAACAATGATTCATATTGCTGGGACATCATGTAGTTCTGCACCTGGGACATGAAGTCCATGGTCACCACCACGATGATCAGCAGCGACGTCCCACCGAAGTAGAACGGCACGTTGTATTTCAGAATCAGGAACTCGGGCAGCAGGCACACGCAGGTGATGTAAATGGCCCCCGCCAGCGTCAGCCGGACCAAGATCTTGTCGATGTACCTTGCGGTCTGATCACCCGGGCGGATCCCGGGAATGAAGGCCCCGCTCTTTTTCAGGTTGTCTGCCGTTTCGCGGCTGTTGAACACCAGCGCGGTGTAAAAGAAACAGAAGAAAACGATCGCTGCAGCGTAGAACATCACATATATCGGCTGCCCCGGCGTCAGCGAACCCGCGATATCCTTCAGCCAGCGCATGGACTCACCGGCACTGAACCAGCCCACCACGGTGGCTGGCAGAAGGATGATCGACGAGGCAAAGATGGGAGGAATCACCCCGGCCATGTTGAGCTTCAAGGGCAGGTGCGACGATTGGCCCCCATAAACCTTGTTGCCCACCTGTCGCCGCGCATAGTTGACCAGGATCTTTCGCTGGCCGCGTTCGATGAAAACCACCACGTAGGTCACCAACCCCACCAAGGCCACAATCAGCAGGCTCACGATGATGCTCATCGCACCGGTGCGCACCAATTCGAGCAAGCCACCAATGGCGCTGGGGAGATTGGCAGCGATACCGGCAAAAATCAGGATCGAAATACCGTTGCCCAAGCCGCGCTCGGTGATCTGCTCGCCCAACCACATCAGGAACATGGTGCCGGCCGTCAGGGTGAAGACGGCCGTCAGGCGGAAACCGAAACCGGGAGAGATCACCAGACCGGCAGAGCTTTCCAGGGCGACCGCGATACCCAGCGACTGAAACAGGGCCAGGCCCAGCGTCCCGTAGCGCGTGTATTGGGTGATCTTGCGGCGACCGGCTTCGCCCTCCTTTTTGAGCTGCTCAAAGGCCGGCAGCACATAGGTCAGCAGCTGCATGATGATCGATGCCGAGATGTACGGCATGATCCCGAGCGCGAACACCGTGAACCGCGACAGGGCGCCACCCGACATGAGATTGGCCATGCCCAGAATGCCGCCCTCCTGCCCCTTGAAGAATTGCTGCAGCTGCCCGGGGTCAATGCCGGGCACAGGAATGTGCGCACCGATCCGGTACACCACCAGTGCCAGCAGCAAGAACGTCAGGCGCCGACGAAGATCGCCGAACTTGCCGGTTTTTGCGAGTTGAGCCGCGTTGGTTGCCACGTTGCTTGTCTTCTACGTGCAGGTGTTCAGGCGACGCTGCCGCCAGCCGCTTCGATTGCGGCCTTGGCTCCGGCCGTTGCACCGATGCCATTGAGCTTGACCGCCTTGGTCAAAGTGCCGGTCTTGATGACCTTCACGACCTTGGCCATTTCAGGCACCAGCCCGGCCTGCTTCAGGGTGAGCAGGTCGACGTCGGAAGCTCCCAGCACTTCCAGCGAGGTCAGGGTGACTTCGGCATTGAACTGCAGCAGATGCGACTTGAAGCCACGCTTGGGCAAACGGCGCTGCAGCGGCATCTGACCGCCTTCGAAGCCGACCTTGTGGTAGCCGCCCGCACGCGACTTCTGGCCCTTGTGGCCACGACCTGCGGTCTTGCCCAGGCCCGAGCCGATTCCACGTCCTACACGGCGCTTGGCGTGCTTGGCGCCATCGGCCGGCTTGATGCCATTGAGTTCCATCATCTTCTTTCGTCAGTTCTTGCAGTTCCGGCGCGCCACACAGCACAACTGGCGGCTGCAAACGTCAATTAAAGGACCTTGACCAGGTAGTCGACCGTGTTGATCATTCCCCGGACTTCCGGCGTGTCCTGGAGTTCGCGGATGCTGCGGATCTTGCGCAAACCCAGACCACGCACGGTGGCGCGGTGCGATTCCTTGCAACCGATCGGGCTGCGGACCAGCTGGACCTTGATCGTCTGTTGTTCTTTGGTCATGTTGTGTACTCCGGCTTCAGGCAAACAAGTCTTCGACCGTCTTGCCGCGCTTGGCAGCCACTTGGGAAGGCGTGGTCGACACCGACAGTGCGTCGAGCGTCGCGCGGACCATGTTGTATGGGTTAGTGGATCCGTGGCTCTTGGCCACGATATCGGTGATACCGACCACCTCGAACACGGCGCGCATCGGGCCGCCGGCAATGATGCCGGTCCCCTTGGGGGCTGGCGCCATCATGACGTTGGCTGCGCCATGGTGGCCCATCACCTTGTGGTGAATCGAGCCATTCTTCAGCGACACCTTGATCATGTTGCGGCGGGCTTCTTCCATGGCTTTTTGAACGGCAGCCGGCACTTCTTTCGACTTGCCCTTGCCCATGCCGATGCGGCCATCACCGTCACCCACGACAGTCAGGGCGGCGAACCCGAGAATACGCCCGCCCTTGACCACCTTGGTCACGCGGTTGATCGCAATCATCTTCTCGCGGAGGCCGTCTTCGGGACCTTCCGCCTTACCCTGCATCTTCGCCTGTACTTTGGCCATATTTGTTTCCGATCTGACTAGAACTGCAAGCCGGCTTCACGCGCGGCGTCTGCCAGCGCCTTGACGCGGCCGTGGTAAGCAAAACCCGAGCGGTCGAAAGCGACCTTCTCGACCCCAGCCGCGCGGGCCTTTTCGGCCAGGCGCTTACCGATGACCTGGGCAGCGGCGGCGTTGCCGCCCTTGCCCGAGCCACCCAGTGCGGCGCGCACTTCTGCTTCGGCGGTCGATGCCGACGCCAACACCTTGCCACCATCGCCGGAAATAACGCTGGCATAAATGTGCAGGTTGGTGCGGTTCACGGTCAGCCGCGCAACGCCTTGCGTCGCGATGCGGATACGGGTCTGGCGCGAGCGGCGCAAACGTTGTTGTTTCTTGCTCAGCATGGTGCTGCCCCTTACTTCTTCTTGGTTTCTTTGATCGTGATCTTCTCGTCCGCATAACGGATGCCCTTGCCCTTGTAGGGCTCTGGCGGGCGGACGGCACGAATCTCTGCGGCAATCTGGCCGACGCGCTGGCGGTCAGCACCCTTGATGACGACTTCGGTCGGAATCGGTGTCGCCACCGTGATGCCAGCCGGCATGTCCATGTTGACCGGGTGCGAGTAACCCACCGTCAGGTTCAGCTTGGCGCCCTGCGCCTGGGCCTTGTAACCGACACCGACCAAGGTGAGTTTCTTTTCGAAACCGGCAGTCACACCCACCACCATGTTGTTGACCAGCTGGCGCATGGTGCCGGTCATGGCATTTGCTGCGCGCGAGTCGTTGGCTGGCGCAAAGCTCAGCTTGCCATCGTCGCTGGTGACCTTGACCAATGCATTTTGCGACAGGTTGAGGGTGCCACCTTGGCCCTTGACGCTGATCTGGTCGGCCTTGAGGGACACGTCCACGCCAGCAGGCACGGTGACAGGCATTTTTCCGATGCGGGACATTTCAGATTCTCCTTGTTGTCACGTGGCATCAGGCCACGTAGCAAAGGACTTCACCACCCACACCGCTGGCGCGCGCCTTGCGATCGGTCATGACACCTTTGGGGGTGGTAACAATCGCCACTCCGAGTCCGTTCTGGACCTGGGGAATGGCGCCACTGCCGCGGTACACACGCAGGCCGGGTCGGCTCACCCGCTCGATACGCTCGATTACCGGGCGGCCGGCGTAGTACTTCAGGGCGATTTCGATTTCGGACTTGCCACCGTCGGTCTTCACGGTGAAGCCGTCGATGTAACCCTCGTCCTTCAGCACCTGGACGATCGACACCTTGACCTTGGAAGCAGGCACCGACACCGATGTCTTTGCAACCATCTGGGCGTTGCGAATCCGGGTCAGCAGGTCTGCAATGGGATCACTCATGCTCATGTCAATGTCTCCTTGACTTACCAGCTGGCCTTGACGACGCCCGGGATTTCACCGGCCATGGCCATTTCGCGAATCTTTGCACGTGCCAGACCGAAGTGCTGGAACGTGCCACGGGGGCGACCCGTGATGGCGCAGCGATTGCGCTGGCGGGTGGGGTTGGCGTTGCGCGGCAACTTCTGCAGCGCCAGGCGGGCCACGGCGCGCTCGTCTTCGCTGCGCTTGGCGTCATTTGCGATGCCCTTGAGTTCCGCGTGTTTCTTTGCGTACTTGGCAACCAGTTTGTCGCGCTTGAGTTCGCGCTCGATCAAAGCCATTTTAGCCAAGGGATACCTCAGTTCTTGAACGGGAAACGGAAGCCCGCGAGCAGCGCCTTGCACTCTTCGTCAGACCTGGCCGTCGTGGTGATACTGATGTTGAGACCGCGCAAGGCATCCACCTTGTCGTACTCGATCTCAGGAAAGATGATCTGCTCTTTGACGCCGATGTTGTAGTTGCCGCGGCCGTCGAAAGCGCGCCCGGAGATACCCCGGAAATCACGCACACGGGGCAGCGCCACGGTGACAAAGCGGTCCAGGAATTCGAACATGTGCACGCCACGAAGCGTGACCATGCAACCGATGGCCTGCCCTTCGCGGATCTTGAACCCGGCGATCGCCTTCTTGGACTTGGTGACGACCGGTTTCTGGCCGGCGATCTTGGTAAGGTCGGCAACGGCGCTGTCCATGACCTTCTTGTCGGCAACTGCCTCGCTCACGCCCATGTTCAGGGTGATCTTGGTCAGCCGCGGAACCTGCATCACGGACTTGTAGCCAAATTTGGCCATCAGTTCCGGAGCGACTTTTTCACGATAGTGTTGTTGCAAACGTGCCATGGTCATGCCGCCTTGATTTCTTCGCCGCTGGACTTGTAAACGCGCACGCGCTTGCCATCCGCGAGCAACTTGATGCCAACCCGGTCTGCCTTGCCGGTCGCGGCGTTGAAGATCGCCACATTGGACTGGTGAATGGGCATGGTCTTTTCGATGATGCCGCCGACCACACCCTTCATCGGATTGGGCTTGCTGTGTTTCTTGACCAGGTTGATGCCTTCGACGAGCACATGGGAGTCGTCCTTGCGCAGCGAAACCTTGCCACGCTTGCCCTTGTCGCGCCCTGCGAGCACGATGACCTGGTCGCCTTTGCGAATCTTGTTCATGGCCTGTCCTTACAAAACTTCTGGAGCCAGCGACACGATCTTCATGAATTTCTCGGTGCGCAGTTCGCGCGTCACCGGGCCGAAGATGCGGGTTCCGATGGGTTCGAGCTTGGCATTGAGCAGCACCGCCGCATTGCTGTCGAACTTCACGAGGGAGCCGTCGCCGCGGCGAATGCCCTTGGCAGTGCGCACGACAACCGCGCTGTAGATCTCGCCTTTCTTGACGCGACCGCGGGGAGCCGCCTCCTTGATGCTCACCTTGATGACATCTCCAACGCTGGCATACCGCCGCTTCGATCCGCCAAGCACCTTGATGCACAGGACGGATTTGGCGCCGGTATTGTCGGCAACTTCCAATCGGGTTTCAGTCTGGATCATTTCAATATTCCCAACTTGCACCTGCTGCTGCCCCCGGCACACCGGGTAAACACCTGCAAGTCAGTCTTGGGCCCGTCGTCCGCTGCGTGAACCACTCACACAGCTTTCATGTTGGGCAGAATCTACAAAGCTCACCCGCAAAACGGGCGAAGCCTGCAATTATGCAACAGTGAATGGGCCGGGTCAACCCGGAAGATGCAAATAATCCTGTGCCAGTTGCATGAAGGCGTCGGTCTGGGGGTCCCGCCCGGTCTCCTCGGCGACAATTTCTCCGGTTCGGCGGGCGATCCCGGCCGCCCGGGCGGCATCCAGGAACAGCAGGCGCGAGCGCCTTGCGAGCACATCTTCCACGCAACGGGCATATTCGTTGCGCACCGCAAAACGCACCATGCCCTCGGTCAGGCCGGGCGTGAGTTCGGCCCCCGCGCCGCGCATTGCCAGCACCTGCGACTGCTCGCTGCCGTAGCTGTGCAAGCCCGGCGGTGCTTCCAGAGAGGCCTGCGGCGCACCCTCCGGCCCGGCTCCGACAAGCCGCAAGTTGGCAGTCACTCCCGCGGGGCGATTGGCCAGCAAAGCGCGGTCGAAGCATTTTTGCAATACATCCTCGGCCATCGCGCGGTAGGTCGTCCACTTGCCTCCGGTGACCGTGACAAGATTGCTGCGGCTCACGAGCACCGTGTGCTCGCGGCTCAGCCCCTTGGTGTTGTCGCCGTCGTCGTCCTGTGGTTTGACCAGTGGGCGCAGCCCGACCCAGACACTGCGCACATCCTGCCGGCCCGGTGCACGGGTCAGGTAGCGCGCCGCCTCCGAGAGGATGAACTGCACTTCTTCCTTGAACGGCCGCGGTTCGCGCGCCAGGTCCTCGCGCGGCGTGTCCGTGGTTCCCAGGATCACCTTGCCCAGCCAGGGCACCGCGAAAAGCACCCGGCCGTCGGCCGTCTTGGGCACCATCAACGCCGTGTCACCCGGCATGAACGTGCGGTCCACCACCAGGTGCACGCCTTGGCTGGGGGCAACCATCGGACGGGTCGCCCGACGCCCGTCACCCGGATTTGCATCGCCATCCTGCTGGCGCAGCGCGTCGACCCATACGCCCGTGGCATTGATGACGCAGCGCGAACGCACGGTGATCCCGGCGCCAGTTTCGCTGTCGGTGCACAGCAGCCCCGCCACCTTTCCACCCTCGAACAGCAGGCGACTGGCACGGCAGTAATTCACCAGCAACGCCCCGCGCGTGGCGGCTGTCCGGGCCAGCGCCAGCGCCAGGCGGGCATCGTTGAACTGGCCATCCCAGTACTTGACGCCCCCCGTCAGTCCCGAGGCCCGGGCATTGGGCAGCAGTTGCAGCGTCGCCTGGCGCCCTAGAAACTCGGTCTTGCCCAGCCCGGACTTGCCCGCCAGCGCGTCATACAAAGAAAGGCCAATGCCATAGAAAGGGGTCTCCCACCATCGGTAGGAGGGCATCACGAAGGCCAGCGGCTGGGCCAGGTGGGGTGCGTTGTGCAACAGCGTGGTGCGCTCGTGCAGCGCCTCGCGAACCAGTGCGATATTGCCCTGCGCGAGATACCGAACCCCGCCGTGGACCAGCTTGGTGGCGCGCGACGATGTGCCCTTGGCAAAGTCATGCGACTCCACCAGCACCACGCTGAACCCACGCGCGGCTGCGTCCAGGGCGACACCCAGACCGGTTGCGCCGCCCCCGACGATGGCGATGTCGTAGGTGACCGGTTGCTCCAACCGGGCGATCAGTTCCTCGCGCCGCGTGGCCAAGGCTGCCACAGGAGGGGTCGCCATCACTGCGTAGCCCAACCCTTGGCCCGCTCGACCGCCTGGTGCCAGCGCGCCAGCTTGGCCTGCCGCGCATCGGCCGACAGCGCGGGCTCAAATTGCCGGTCCCGGGACCACTGCGCAGCCAACTCGTCCACACCAGACCAGAAGCCCGTGGCCAGACCGGCCAGGTAGGCAGCCCCCAGCGCGGTGGTCTCGGTCACCTGCGGGCGTACGACCGGCACACCCAGAAAGTCGGCCTGCATCTGCATCAGCAAGTTGTTGCGGCTGGCGCCCCCATCGACACGCAGTTCGCGCAAGGAGATGCCGGAATCCTGCGCCATGGCACCGAACACATCGGCCGACTGCAGTGCAATGGACTCCAACGCTGCCCGTGCGATGTGGGCCCGGGTGGTGCCACGGGTCATGCCCACGAGCGCTGCGCGGGCAAAACCATCCCAGTGCGGGGTGCCCAGGCCGGCAAAGGCCGGCACCAGGTACACGTCTCCGGTATCGGCCACCTGGGCGGCAAGACCCTCGACGTCCTGCGCGGTCGGGATGATCCCGAGCCCGTCGCGCAGCCACTGCACCGTGGCACCGGCAGCGAATACCGAGCCTTCCAGTGCATAACAGGCCATGGAGGGCTGTAACTGCGCGCCCGGCCCGACCCAGGCGATGGTGGACAGCAGCTGGTGCCGACTGCGCACGGCCACGGTGCCTGTATTCATGAGCATGAAGCAGCCGGTGCCATAGGTATTTTTCGCCATGCCGGGTGAAAAGCAGGCCTGCCCGAAGGTGGCGGCCTGCTGATCACCGGCGACACCGGCAATGCGAATCGGCGAACCGAACACGGGGGCGTCCGTGGCGCCGAGCTCGCCGCAGGAAGGCACTACGGCGGGCAGCACCGACGCGGGAATATCGAACAATGCCAGCAGCTGCGGATCCCACTGCAAGGTATGGATATTGAACAACAGCGTGCGCGACGCGTTGGAGGCATCGGTCACATGGCGTTGGCCGCCGGTCAGTTTCCAGATCAACCAGCTGTCTACCGTGCCAAAAGCCAGCTCGCCCTTGTCGGCCCGCTGCCGGGCACCCGGTACCGAATCGAGCAGCCACTGCAGCTTGGTGCCGGAGAAATAGGCGTCCAGCACGAGGCCGGTCTTCTCCTGGATCATCGCCGCGCGGCCCTCGGCGCGCAAGGCGTCACAGCGTTGCGCGGTACGCCGGTCCTGCCAGACGATGGCAGGTGCCACCGGCTCGCCGGTGGCCCGGTCCCACAACACGGTGGTCTCGCGTTGGTTGGCGATGGCAATCGCATCGATCTGGCGCGCCTGCAGGCTGGCGCCCCGCAGCACCTCGACAGCCACTGCGAGCTGGCTCCGCCAGATTTCGCTGGCATCGTGCTCCACCCAGCCGGGCTGAGGGAAAAGCTGGCGAAACTCCTGCTGCGCGACACCGGCCACCCGGCCGGCACGGTCGAACAGAATCGCGCGCGAACTGGTCGTGCCCTGGTCGAGCGCAAGAATGTAATGCTGCATAGGGGGCCTAGATTACCGCAAGCGCAAGCGATCCCGGCGACAATTTGGGCCCCAGCAACCGGACTCCAGGAGCAGCATGCGCAGTCACATCGCATTCATCGGCGGCGGCAATATGGCCAGCGCCATCATCCACGGGCTGGTCGGACAGGGCTTCCCGCACGAACACATCCGCGTGGTCGAACCCTTTGGGCAGGCGCGCGACCAGCTCGCGCAGCAGTTCGGCATCACCGCCCACGCGCAGGCCGGGGCATTTCTGGACAGCGCCGAACTAGTGGTGTGGGCGGTCAAGCCGCAGACCTTCCAGGACGCCGCGCGCCAATGCCAGCCGCACACCCGCAAGGCGCTGCACCTGAGCGTGGCCGCCGGCATTCCGAGCCAGAGCATCGCGCGCTGGCTGGGCAGCGAACGCATCGTGCGCGCCATGCCGAACACCCCGGCGCTGATCGGCAAGGGAATCACCGCTTTCTACGCGCGCGCGGCGGTGCAGCAGCACGACCGCCAACAGGTCGAGGAGGTCATGCGCAGCACCGGCGAGACCCTGTGGGTCGAGGCCGAGGAGCAGCTCGACGCTGTCACCGCGGTCTCGGGCTCCGGTCCGGCCTACGTTTTCTATTTCATGGAGGCGATGATGGCAGCCGGCACGGCCATGGGCCTGACAGCTGCCCAGGCCCGGCAGTTGACGCTCGCCACTTTCACCGGGGCTTCCGAGCTGGCCCGCGCCAGCCAGGATCCGCCCGAGATGCTGCGCCAACGGGTGACTTCGAAAGGCGGCACCACCTTTGCGGCCATCAGCGCCATGGACGAGGCCGGTATGCAGGCTGCATTCACGCGCGCACTGCATGCCGCGCGCGACCGCGCCCGCTCGATGGGCCAGGAGTTCGGCGCGCTATGAGCGGCCTCAGGGCAGACTGTAGGCGCCCGCAATGCCGGCGAACACGGCACAACCCAGCCAGTGGTTGAGCCGGAAGGCCTTGAAGCAGCCTTCGCGCGAACGGCTCCGGATCAGCCACCCATGCCAGAGTGCCTGCCCAGCCGCAACCGCCAGGCCCAGCAGGAACACCGCCGGCGCGGGGGTGCGGCCCTGCATCACGCCGCCCCAGATGGCCAGGTAGGCCGCGTAAAACAGCATGATCGCAGCCACGTCCACCTGGCCCAGTGTGATGGCCGAGGTCTTGATACCGATGCGCAGGTCGTCGTCGCGGTCGACCATCGCGTACTCGGTGTCGTAGGCCAGCACCCAGAACAGATTGCCCAGCAGCAGCAGCCACGCCACCCCCGGCACGGCGTCCCCCATGGCGCCAAGACTGAACGGTCCGGCGCCCTGCACGGCGGCGAAGGCCATCGGAATGCCGAAGCTGAAGGCCACGCCGAGCACCGCCTGGGGCATGGCGAAAAAACGCTTCACGTACGGGTAGCCGATCGCAATCACCAGCGCCACCACCGACCATGCGATCGTCACCGCATTGGTGGTCAGCACCAGGCCAAAGGCGGCTAGCGCCAGCGCCGCGCCAAGGGTGAGCGCCTCGGAAGTGGACACCGCACCACTGGTGACCGGACGGCTGGCGGTACGCTTGACGTGGCGGTCGAACTCACGGTCGGCCACGTCGTTCACACAACAGCCGGCGCTGCGCATGAGAATGGTGCCCAGGGTGAACACCAGCAGCAGGTGCCAGCCGGGGAAACCACCTGCGGCGATCCACAACGCACTGAGCGTCGGCCACAGCAGCAGCAGCCAACCGGCAGGGCGGTCCCAGCGGATCAGATGCAGATACAGACTGAACCGCTGCCGCACGCGCCGTCCCTCAGGCAAATCAGGCGCGCGTGCGTTTCTGTTCATGAAAGCCGCTCGACGCCAGGCAGCTCGCATGCGTAGATGGCGTTGCGCAATGCGGCGATGGCCTCATACCGGGTGAAGCTGCGCCGCCA
>Ga0335394_10000898_pt1 | contig 32840 bp, 19 predicted proteins | sample MAT03_FD_205741 | JGI IMG/M metagenome (GOLD analysis project Ga0335394, IMG submission 205741) | Freshwater microbial communities from Lake Fryxell liftoff mats and glacier meltwater in Antarctica - MAT-03 (spades assembly) (version 2) ...
CCCGAGCGCGTTCGGACTCCAGTGCGCTGTCGGGTGGGCTGCAATGAAGTCGCTGCTCAGACGCTCCCAGCTCGTGACGGTGGCGAGCCCGACCCGTTCAGGGTGCGCAATGATGTCTGCCACGACGGGAAACACGGCGCGCAGGATGCGGCGCACATTGGCGGCCATCAGACGCTGATAGAACAGGAGCCGACGTGGCGGCGAGCGCGACGGGCCGAGCTGCGCGGCGAGCTCCTCGCACGTGGTCTGCCCGCTGAGGAACGGGACCACCCGATCGAAGAACGCGACGACACTCGCGTGTGGGTCGGGTTCGCTCATGACACCTTGGGCGACGCAGCCCTGGCTCTCTCATTGGCGACATCCAACAGGATCGCACGAGCCTGGTCGGCTTCGTCGAGCACCCGGTCGAGCGCGGGAATCTCGAGATCCCATTCCACCAACACCGGCACCGGGCCGGTACGCCGGAGAGCGCTTTGGAACAGCTTCCAGACCGGCTCGATCACAGGGGCACCGTGATTATCGACGAGCATGCCGTCACGCTCGACGTGACCCGCGAGGTGGATGCGCCCGGTGCGTTCGAGCGGTAGCGACGCAAGGACCGCCTCGGGACAGAGCCCATGGTTGAGGGCGTTGACGTAGACGTTGTTCACGTCGAGGAGAAGCCCGGCGTCGGCCTCGGACAACACCAACGTGAGCCAATCACCTTCCGTCATGACGGGCTCGCCCCCGGTCGGCATGGCTGCGTACCAGGTGATGTTCTCGAGCAGCAGGGGCCGTCCGAGTGCCTGCCGTATCGCGCGCGCGCGCCCGGCGAGGTGCAGCGCGGCCGGCTCGGTGAGCGGCAGCGGCAACAAATCGTGAAAGTGCCGCCCATGGGCACGGCTCCAGGACGCGTGCTCCGTCATCGTGTCGACGCCGAGCTGGTCGCAGAGTCGACCGAGCCCGCTGAGCAACTCGCTGTCGAGTGGGTCAGGGCCGCCTGGCGACAACCCGACGCCATGCACGCCGAGCGGCCAGCGCTCGTGACACGCCCCGAGCACACGACGTGCCTTGCCCCCGCAGGCGACGAAGTTCTCGGGCACGAGCTCGAGCCAATCCAACTGGCGCTCGACCGTGGGGAGTACCGACCAGTGCTCCTGGCGCAACCCTATGCCCACACCGCTGAGCACCACGCCGTCTTACCGATCCGCCATGCCGCTGGCGTCGGTCGGGCAGCCGGAGGGGCAGCCGGCGGCATCGCCAACGACGTCGGTCGGGCAGCCGGAGGGGCAGCCCGCGGCATCGCCAGCGACGTCGGTCGGGCAGCCCGCAGGACAGCCGGCAGCGTCGCCCGCGACATCGGTCGGGCAGCCAGCGGGGCAACCGGCCGGACAGCCCGCCGGGCAACCGACTTCAGCGCCGTCGACGGCATCGACCTTGGTGTCGCCAGCGACCTTCTTGGTGTCGTCGCCACAGCCTGCGAGTGCGAGACTCGAGCTCGTGATGGCGAGGCCTACCAGCAGGTTCCAGGGGGTCGGTTTGAATCGCATGTGAGTAGCTCCGATCGGACTGGCGAGTTGGCGCCGTGGCGCGTGGCGGGACGACACGACGCTGCGACGTGTCAACCCGATGTCTGTGTGCCACCCGGCACGGACTGGTTACCCGCGTGCTGTTGCGTCATTGCTGACAGTGTGTTCCAAAAAACTGAACAGCAAGGAGGCCCTTCCAGGGTGAACAAGAGGACGCCGAGCACCACCGGGGATGACCTGCCAATGCGCCGCATCGCCGCGCTATGGAGTTGGTTGCCGGCGTTTCGCGCGGTGGCCGAGACGGAGAATCTGCGTCGGGCCGCGCGCTACCTCGCACTGTCACCACCGGCGTTGTCGCGCTCGCTGAAGCTCCTAGAGGAGGCAGTGGGTCGTCCGCTGTTCCACCGCGACGGTCGCCGCTTGCGGCTCACGGACGAGGGCAGAGGCCTGCTGCTCGTGGTCCGTCGTGCCATGCGCGCGGTCGACGACGCGACGACGCGGCGGGACGAGGCTACGACTCGAATCCACGCTCCGGCTGCGATCGCGCCGATTGTTGCTGAGGTCCTCGGCACCCTCGCACAGGGCGCCTCGTTGGCGACTCATGCCTTGGGAATGACAGCGTTTGCCGCGTTGCTTCGCGGCGCCATCGACCTCGCGATCGTGCCCGAGCCCGTCGGCGTGCGCCACAAGGACATCGCCCACCTTCCACTCGGGGAGCTGCGCTGGGGGGTCTACGGGCCGACGCAGAGCGACGAGGAACCCATGGCTGCAGCCAGCCTCGGGCCGTGGGATGGCTGGCCCAGCGACCGGCCGCGGCGGGTCCTGCTGGAGGTAGACGACCTGGCGTCGGCCCTGACGATCGCGCGGCGAGGTCTGGCGGTGGCGCTACCCGCACGCCTGGCACCCAAGCACCTGGTACGCAGCGGTAAGCCCTGGAACGTGGGCTTCGTCGCATTGCGCCGGGCGCGACCCGATGTCATCGAGGCAAGCGGACCCGACCGGACGGACGCGCCAACGCCCGATGATGCCTTGCTGGCAGCACTGCGCCGGGCTTTCTCAGCGTGAGTCGCAATGGCGGGGTGTAGACGCCTTCGCCGCGCCCGGGCCGAGGACCGACCCGAATTCGCGAAGCGAGGCGCGTGGCCGAGGGGCCGCGACGAAGCCAAGCTCATAGGTTGCCCGGTGGCGTCCACACGCCGTCTCCATCGGCGTCGATTTCGATCGGGTTGGTGAGCGCGTACGGCGCGTCGTTCATCTCGACCGGTGCCAGCGAGCCCGAGCCGACGACCTCGATCGCGTACCACGCATCGGCGGCTGGCTGCACCGCGAACACGCCGTCGAAGCGCACAGCCGGACGGTCGGGATCGTCGCCGCGATGGTTGTCGACCGGTGCGAACGTCTCGATGACAATGCCATTTTCCAAGAGGTCGACGCGGTCGACGGCGATCCAGCTCGGCGCCTCGACCGTCACCGCGAGCTGCGCTTCACCGTCGCCATCGACCGCGCCGAGCTCGCCCATGCCCTGGCCACCGCTTGTCGCAAAGCGCACGAACGGGCCACACGACACGAACGTCTGGCGCGCTCTGAGCGGCGCCACGATCGCCTGCGGATCGAGCTGCACGGCGGCGCGGTCGACCTTGACCCAGCTCCGCGGGTGGCCGATGCCGGCCGCCTCCGAGTGGCTGTCCGAGCCCGACGAGAGCGTCTTCTTCCAGCCGAGGTTGGTGAGGGCGATCCAGTCGAGGCGGGTCTTCCGGTTCTGCTCCGAGCCGAGGCAGCGGCTGTTGAACACTTCGATCATGTCCCAGTCGGTCGTGAAGCGCGCGGGATTCGCCGCGGTGCCGGTCACGGCGTCGAGCGCGACGTAGTCGAAGTAGGCGAAGATCGGCAACTGCGAGCGCGGGTGATTGACCTGGATGATGATGGGATCGGGCTGTTGCGCGCGCATCGCCGCGAACAACCCCGCGCCCTCGTGACCATGCTCGAACACCGCGCCACCCGAGGGCGCGTCGGGGTCGTAGACCAACGGAAACGCATTGAAGTGGCCGTACTCGAAGGTGGTCACCTCCTGTGCGGCGATGGCCGCGACCCAGTCCGAGACGCCCGCGAGCTCGGCGGCCGACAGGAGATCACCGACGTAGGCGTGCTCGGTCAGGACCGGCAACGCGACATCGCTTGCGGCCGCCTGGCGCACGCGCGTGTCGTACGTCACATCCGAATCCGAGCTCCACGTCGCGTGCAGGTGGAAGTCGGCGGCCGACCAACCGGTCGTGTCGACGGCGCGGACGAGTTCGAGCTGGAGACCGTAGTTCTTGCCGCCCTCGACCGTGAGCTCCGCGCTCGCGAGCTCGTAGCTGTAGCCGCGTGACGCGACCAGCCGATAGCGCCCGGCTGACACGTAGGTATTCGTCTCGCCCGCCGGCGACGTGAACACCACGGTCGCGCGGCCGGCACCCCAGTCGCGCCCGAGCCGGACTGCAGGCGGCGCCAGTGGCGACTCCCAGCCCTCGTCCAGCGGGTAGAGCGTGACCTGAGCCGGCAGGTACGCGCCACCGTCCTTGTCGACCACGACCAGCGAAATCACCGCGGGTGCGGCGAGCGCGAGCGCCACATCGGTCGCCGGCGCGGTGACGGTCGCGCTCGAGCCGCGGGTCGTTCCGGTGTAGACGGTCGCGGTCCAGCTGCCAGGCGGCACACGTGCCTCGAAGCGGCCATCACGCCCGCTGCGAATGACCGCCAACGCGCCGACCGCGAAGTCGCGCGTGAAGGTGACCCAGGTGTCGGTCGTGTCGGTTCCCGAGACGGTGCCGGCGATCGTGGTGGTCGCGGTGGAGGCGGGCACGAGCGCGTCGATGCCGGGCGTGCCATCGTTCGACGCGACGAACGCGAAGTTCAAGAGGGTCGTCGCGCCGGGCGCGATGACTTGCCCGGGCAGTCTCACGATGTCCATGTTCGCGTACGAGAACACGCCATCGAGCGGCAGGTCCGAGGCCACGGCATACGACGCATCGGGACCGACGGCGCCGAGCCAGGGCATGCCGAAGCTCGCCTGCACCGCACCGAAGCCCGCGCCCGGCGCATAGCTCTTCACGCCGTCGCCCATGTTCATAGCGACCATCGGCAGCTCGAGCTCGACCTTGTCGACCCCGTCGTTGACGAGCGTCACGGAAAGCTCGAGGCGCGCCGCATCCGGCCGCAGACGATAGTCGTAGATCACCGCGAGGTCGGCCGGCGGCGGATTCAAGAGCGGCCGCAGAAAGCTGTCGGGCCACGCGTAGGGCCCCGTGCGGCCTTCGAGCCGCACATGCGCGACGCCATCCGCGCCGGTCGAGACGACGGTCGCCGAGGTCGGAATGAATGCCTCGAGGTTCCAGGCAAACCAGATCTCGCCGAAGCGATCGAGCTGCCCGTCGACCACCACGTCGACCAGGTTCCCACCCCACATGCGATAGCCGCCGGCCCGGCGCGCACCTTCGACGACGAACGTGGCGCGCGCGTTCGCGAGCACGAGGTCGCCCAGGAGACCCTCGGCCTTCGGCCCACCGACGAGCTGCGCGGGCGTTGTCGCCACCCCAGCGATGACCCGTCCGACAGGCACCGCCTCGCCGAGCACCAGCGGCGACAGCGCGACCTCCGCGTCGGCCGTATCGGACGCGGCCGAATCGTCGACCGCGTCGGGCGCGCCGTCGCCAGCGACGTCGTTGGCATCCACGCGTTGCGTGGGGTCATCGTCGCAGGCACACAAGAGGATGAGCGATACGAGCATGGGCTTCATCGGATCGGCATGATTCCCTCAACCTGAAGGCCGATGCAATGCACATCGCCTGAGCGGCCGGAGCGATGCCGGTGGGAGTGAGTGAACCGGGTCACTGCCGGCCGCACATCCTCGAGCGACAGCGCACTGCCTCGAAGCAACTCCTGATATGATGATGGCCCGCTCGCCTCGCTGCCCTCGACGATCCGGGCGACGCGCTCGAGCATGGGGCTTCGAGCCCGGTGTACCAGACATGCACCTTCACGCCGACAGAGGCTGTCGCCTCTTCGCCAAGCGGCGGGAGCCGCTCCACCACGCGCGCGATCTCCGAGCCAACGCGATCGAGCGTCCCCAGATCCACTTCGATGTCGCGAGCGAGCCGGCGTGAGTCGGCGATGGGCGCGCGGTCAGTTGGAATAGAGCACGATGCCTGCCAAGAGCCCACGCTCGACGACCTCGCGCCGCCCCGTCTCGATCGGCACGAGATCCACCAGCAGTGGTGCGAGCAGGAACAGCCGGCCCGCCGCTCGCCCGAGCAGCGCCGGATCGATCCCCGCGACCAGCAGGTCGATGTCTGGCTCATCCCAGAGGGTGTCGCCGGCCATCGAGCCAAAGAGGATGACCCGCGTGGCCCCGAACTCAGCGACAAGCACACGGACCATCTCGGGCAAGGCCTCCTGCACGCGCGTGCGCAGCGCGACCTGCGCGTCTGCGCGCGCCGCATAGCGGCGAACCAACTGGTCGATGAACCCGTCCACGGAAGAAGGGCACGCGCCCGAGCAACAGGCACGCAAGGCGAGGACGGGGGCAGGCAGCGTGGGCGGGGGCGAGGGGTGCGGGCGTGGGCGAGGGCGTGGGCGCGGGCGCGGGCGAGGGCGCGAGCGAGGGCGAGGGCGTGGGCGCGGGCAACAAAAAGGGCAGCCACGAATGGCTGCCCTTCTCGAGACCTTCTCAGGTCAGCTTACGAAGCGCCGGCCCGGCGCGGCACGAAGTCCGCTCCCTCCGCATCGGGGCGGAGCGCAACACCCATGCGGTCATACACGGGCACGCCCGTGCCGGCCGGGATCAACCGCCCCATCACGACGTTCTCCTTGAGGCCGAGGAGCGGATCCATCTTGCCGCTGATCGCGGCCTCGGTGAGGACCTTGGTCGTCTCCTGGAAGGAAGACGCCGACAGGAACGAGTCCGTCGACAACGACGCCTTGGTGATACCGAGCATGATCGGCTCCGCCGTCGCCGGCTCACCGCCACGCGCGAGCACCGAGTTGTTCTCGGCCTCGAAGCGCCAACGCTCGACCTGCTCGTTCACCAGGAAGTTGGTGTCGCCGACCTCGATGATGCGCACCCAGCGCAGCATCTGGCGCACGATGATCTCGATGTGCTTGTCGTTGATCTTGACGCCCTGCAGTCGATAGACCTGCTGGATCTCGGTCACCAGGAACTTCGCCAGCTCCTTCTCGCCCTTCACCCGGAGGATGTCGTGCGGGTTGGCCGAGCCGTCCATCAGGAGATCGCCGGCGTGCACGTAGTCGCCTTCATGCACCGAGATGTGCTTGCCCTTGGGGATCAAGTACTCGGCCGGATCGCCGATCTCGGGGGTGATGACGACCTTGCGCTTGCCCTTGGTGTCCTTGCCAAACGAGATGTAGCCATCGATTTCGGCGATCTGGGCGACTTCCTTCGGCTTACGGGCCTCGAAGAGCTCGGCGACACGCGGCAGACCGCCGGTGATGTCCTTGGTCTTCGTGGTTTCGCGCGGGATCTTGGCGAGGATGTCGCCGGCCGACACCACCGCGCCGTTGAGCACGTTGATATTGGCGCCCACGGGCAGCATGTAGACGACGCCGCCCGCGCCCTTCTTGGTGTCTTTAATCGCCTTGCCGTCTTCGCCACGGATCTCGATCCCCGGTCGGAGGTCGCCCTTCGACTCGATGATCACCTTGCGCGACAGACCCGTCACCTCGTCGACCTCCTCCTTGACGGAGAGATTTTCCTCGATGTCGACGTACTTGATGATACCGGCCTGCTCGGTCAGGATCGGGTTGGTGAATGGGTCCCATTCAGCGATCGGCTGGCCCTTCACGACGCGATCACCGAGCTTCACCGACAGCTTGGCGCCGTAGGTGGCCGGGTAGCGCTCCTTCTCGCGACCGTTGTCGTCGACGACTGCGAGCTCGCCAGTCCGGTTCATGACGATGAGCGCGCCGTCGGCACGTGCCACCGTCTGCAGATTCCGGAAGACGATGAGGCCTTCGTTGCGCACCTCGAGGGTCGACTGCTCGGCACGCGCACGGGCCGCGCCACCGACGTGGAAGGTACGCATCGTGAGCTGAGTGCCCGGCTCGCCGATCGACTGCGCCGCGATGACGCCGACCGCCTCGCCGATGTTGACCATCTTGCCGCGCGACAGGTCACGCCCGTAGCAGAAGACGCACACGCCGCCACGGGTCTGGCAGGTCAGGGTCGAACGGATCTTGACCTTGTCGAGGCCCGCGTTCTCGATGCGCTCGACGCGCACCTCGTTGATCTCCTCGTTCGCCGCGACGAGCACCTCGTTGGTGATCGGATCGACGATGTCCTCGAGCGCGACGCGGCCGAGGATACGCTCCGAGAGCGGCTCCACGACTTCACCACCTTCGAGGATCGGCTCGATGTCCACACCGTCGAGAGTCTGGCAATCGAACGCCATCACCACGGCGTCGTTGGCGACGTCGACGAGACGACGCGTGAGGTAGCCCGAGTTGGCGGTCTTCAACGCCGTGTCGGCCAGGCCCTTACGCGCGCCGTGGGTCGAGATGAAGTACTGGAGGACCGTCAGACCCTCGCGGAAGTTCGCGGTGATCGGCGTCTCGATGATTTCACCGGACGGCTTGGCCATGAGGCCTCGCATACCGGCCAGCTGCCGAATCTGCTGGGCCGAACCTCGTGCGCCCGAGTCGGCCATCATGAAGATCGAGTTGAAGGACGCCTGCTCGCGCGTCTCCTTGCCCTCGGGCGCCCGGACCGTCTCGGTGCGGATGCCCTTCATCATCGCTTCGGCGATCTGCTCCGAGGCCGCGGCCCAGATGTCGATCACCTTGTTGTAGCGCTCGCCATCGGTGATGAGGCCTTCGCGGTAGGAGTTGTCGATCTCGTCGATCTCCTTCTGCGACTTCGCCAATACCTTCTTCTTCTCATCGGGGATGAGCAGGTCTTCGATCGAGATCGAGGCGCCCGAGTGCGTCGACTGCTCGTACCCGTGGGTACGCAGAGCGTCGGCGAGGAGCACCGTGGCCTTGCTGCCGGCGTCGCGGAACACGCGGTCGATGAGACCGCCGAGCTCCTTCTTGCCGAGCGTGCGGTTGATCGCCTCGAACGGGATCTCGTCGGGCACGACCTCATTGAGCAGCACGCGGCCGGTGGTCGTGTCCCACATCTGGCCGTCGATGCGGCAGAAGATCTTCGCCTGCAGCGCGACCACACCCGAGTCGTACGCGGCGCGGACCTCGGCCATGTTGGAGAAGCGCTTGCCTTCTCCACGCGCGAACTCGCGCGGCCGGGTCATATAATAGAGACCCAGCACGATATCCTGCGACGGGTTGATGATCGGCTTTCCGTACGCGGGCGACAGCAGGTTGTTCGTGCTCATCATGAGCACGCGCGCCTCCATCTGCGCCTCGACCGACAGCGGCACGTGCACGGCCATCTGATCGCCGTCGAAGTCGGCGTTGAACGCCGTGCACACGAGCGGATGGATCTTGATAGCCTTGCCTTCGACCAGCACCGGCTCGAACGCCTGGATGCCGAGACGATGCAGCGTCGGTGCGCGGTTCAAGAGCACGGGATGCTCACGGATCACTTCCGCGAGGATGTCCCACACCTCCGGCTTCTCTTTCTCGACGAGCTTCTTGGCGCTCTTGATCGTCGTGACGAAGCCCTTCTCTTCGAGCTTGTTGTAGACGAACGGCTTGAACAGCTCGAGCGCCATCTTCTTCGGCAGGCCGCACTGGTGGAGCTTGAGCTCCGGACCGACGACGATGACCGAACGCCCCGAGTAGTCGACGCGCTTACCGAGCAGGTTCTGGCGGAAGCGGCCCTGCTTGCCCTTGAGCAAGTCGGACAGCGACTTCAACGGGCGCTTGTTCGGGCCCGTGATCGTCTTGCCGCGGCGGCCGTTGTCGAACAACGCGTCGACCGCCTCCTGCAACATGCGCTTCTCGTTCCGGATGATGATCTCCGGCGCGTTCAGCTCGAGCAGGCGCTTCAGGCGGTTGTTGCGGTTGATAACGCGGCGGTAGAGATCATTGAGATCTGAGGTCGCGAAGCGCCCACCGTCGAGCGGGACGAGAGGCCGCAGGTCCGGCGGCAGCACCGGCAGGGTCGTCAGCACCATCCACGACGGCTCGTTGCCCGAGTCCTTGAAGGCCTCGACGACCTTCAGGCGCTTGGCGATCTTCTTGCGCTTCGCCTCCGAGCGAGCCTCACGCATCGCGCCACGGAGCTCGGCCCCGAGACCTTCGATGTCCAACGACTCGAGCAGCTCGCGGATCGACTCGGCACCCATGCCGACCTCGAGCGCACTCTCGCCCTTCTCCCTGATGATCTCCTCGTACTGCTCCTCGGCCAGGATCTGGCCGACCTCGAACTCGGTCTCGCCCGGGTCGAGCACCACGTAGGCGACGCAGTAGAGGACCTTCTCGAGGTCCTTCAAACTGATGTCGAGCAGGTTGCCGATGCGCGAGGGCAGCGACTTCAGAAACCAGATGTGCGCGACCGGCGTCGCGAGGTTGATGTGGCCGAGACGGTCACGACGGACCTTCGCCTGGATCACCTCGACGCCGCACTTCTCGCACACGATGCCGCGATGCTTCATGCGCTTGTACTTGCCGCAGATGCACTCGTAGTCTTTCACGGGCCCAAAGATCTTCGCGCAGAAGAGGCCATCACGCTCCGGCTTGAACGTCCGGTAGTTGATGGTCTCCGGCTTCTTCACCTCGCCAAACGACCACTCGAGGATCTTCTTCGGCGAAGCGAGGCCGATCTTGACGGCCGTGTAGCTGAGCGGGTCTTTCGGCTTCTCGTAGAAGTTGAAAAAGTCTTTCATGCTGCTTTCCCCTTTCTATTTGGTTCCCGCGCTTCGGTTCCTGGGCTGAGCACGTGCTCCATGTCACTCGCGTCGCCCGAGACGGGCTCGCTCATTTCCATGTCGAACGCGCCCCAGAAACCTCGTCGCTGGGGAGATTCTGCCAAAGATTCCGGATGCTTACGGACGCGCGCCGCCGCGCTGCCCGCCGATGTCGTCCTCGATGAGCTCTACGTCCAGCGCCAACGCCTTCAGCTCCTTCAGGAGGACCTTGAAGGACTCGGGCAGTCCCGGCTCGAGCGTGTGCTCGCCCTTGACGATCGCCTCGTACACACGCGTCCGACCGACCACGTCGTCCGACTTGACCGTCAGGAACTCCTGCAGGGCATAGGCGGCGCCGTACGCCTCCATCGCCCACACTTCCATCTCGCCCAGACGCTGGCCACCGAACTGGGCCTTGCCGCCGAGCGGCTGCTGCGTGACGAGCGAGTAGGGTCCGATCGACCGGGCGTGGATCTTGTCGTCGACCAGGTGATGCAGCTTCAGCATGTACATCACGCCGACCGTCACATCCTCGTCAAACGCCTCGCCGGTGCGCCCGTCGAAGAGCACCGTCTGACCCGAGCGCTGGTGACCAGCCTTCTCGAGCAGATCGCGGATTTCGACTTCGGTTGCGCCGTCGAAGACGGGCGTCGCCACATGCACGCCGAAGCGCAGCATCCAGCCGAGCCGACTCACGTCCGCATCGGTCAGGCCCTTCACGATCTTGAGCGAGTCGGGGTCGTTGAAAACCGTTTTCGTCAGGAACTCGCGGACCTTCTTGGGCGAGGTGTTCTCCTCGACCATGCGGCCAACCGCCTGACCAAGACCCAGCGCCGCCCATCCGAGATGGACCTCGAGGATCTGGCCCACGTTCATGCGCGAAGGCACGCCGAGCGGGTTGAGCACGACGTCGACCGGCGTGCCGTCCGGCAGGTACGGCAGATCCTCTTCCGGCAGGATGCGCGAGATGACGCCCTTGTTGCCGTGACGGCCGGCCATCTTGTCGCCCACCTGCAGCTTGCGCTTGATGGAGACGTAGACCTTGACCATCTTGATGACGCCTGGCGGAAGCTCGTCGCCCTTCTTGAGGCGCTCGATCTTGCCTTCGAAGTGGTCGCTGACCTTCTTCGACGCATCCTCCAGGCCCTGGACGATGCGTCCAATGGTCTGGCTCATCTTGTCGCCCTCCTCGACCTGGATGTCGCGCCAATACTTGTGCGGCACCTTGTCGAGGACCTCGGACGAGAGCCTCGTGCCCTTCGGCAGGAGCACGTCCTTCTCGTCACCGATGAGCTTCGCGGAAGTCACGGCGCCATCGAGGAGCTTCGAGATGCGACCCATCGCGGCACGCCGCAGGATCTTGTTCTCGTCGTCCATGTCCTTGCGCATGCGGACTTCGGCGGCGCGCTCGATTTGATCCGAGCGGGTGTCTTTCTCGACGCCCTTACGGCTGAACACCTGCGCGTCGATGACCGTGCCCTTCACGCCCGGAGGCATGCGCAGTGAGGTGTCGCGAACGTCGCCGGCCTTCTCACCAAAGATCGCGCGCAGCAGCTTCTCCTCAGGGGAGAGCTGCGACTCACCCTTGGGCGTAATCTTGCCGACGAGGATGTCACCCGTCTTCACCTCGGCGCCGATACGAACGATGCCCGACTCGTCGAGGTGCGCCATGGCGTCCTCGCTGACGTTCGGGATGTCGCGCGTGATCTCTTCCTTGCCGAGCTTCGTGTCGCGCGCGGTGCTCTCGAACTCCTCGATGTGGATCGAGGTGAACAAGTCCTCCTTCACGACCTTCTCGGAGATGAGGATCGAGTCTTCGAAGTTGTAGCCGCCCCACGGCATGAACGCGACGACCACGTTGCGCCCGAGGGCCAGGTCGCCAAGCTCAGTCGCCGGCCCGTCCGCGATCACGTCGCCAGCTTTCACCCGGTCGCCCTTCCGGACGATTGGCTTCTGGTTGATGCACGTATTCTGGTTCGAGCGCTGGTACTTGATGAGCCGATAGATGTCCGGCACCGCATCGAGGTGCGTGTCGAGCGTGTCGGGTCGGATCACGATGCGCTCGGCTTCGACCTGCTCCACGATACCGTCATTCTTGGCGACGACGGTCACGCCGGAGTCGGCCGCGACGATCGGCTCGAGCGACGTGCCGACCAGCGGGGCCGACGTACGCAGGAGCGGCACCGCCTGACGCATCATGTTCGCGCCCATCAGCGCGCGGTTCGCGTCGTCGTTCTGGAGGAACGGCACGAGCGACGCAGCGACCGACACGAGCTGATTTGGCGACACGTCCATCAGCGTCGGCTGCGATGCTGGCACGATCGCGAGCTCGCCATGCACACGCGCCGCGACGTGCTCGGTATTGAACGTACCGTCCGCAGACAGATTGCCGCTGGCAGGTGCGATCGTGTCGTTCGCCTCTTCGAGGGCGTTGTAGTAGGCGACGTTGTCGGTGACCTTGCCATCCTCGATCTTCAGGTACGGCGTCTCGATGAAGCCGAGCCGGTTGACGCGGGCGTACGTCGCGAGCGACGCGATGAGGCCGATGTTCGGACCTTCCGGCGTCTCGATCGGGCAGATGCGACCGTAGTGGGTCGAGTGCACGTCGCGCACTTCGAAGCCCGCGCGGTCACGCGTCAGACCGCCAGGCCCGAGCGCTGAGAGACGTCGCTTGTGCGTGACTTCCGACAGCGGATTGGTCTGGTCCATGAACTGCGAGAGCTGCGAGCTGCCGAAGTACTCCTTGACGACCGCAGACACCGGCTTCGCGTTGATGAGATCGTGCGGCATCGCCGTCTCGAGCTCGGGCGACACCGACATCTTCTCCTTGATCGCACGCTCCATCCGCACGAGGCCGATGCGGTACTGATTCTCCATCAACTCGCCGACGGCCCGCACGCGGCGGTTGCCGAGGTGGTCGATGTCGTCGATCGAATAGCCCTGCTTACCGTTCTTGAGCTCGATCAAGTAGATGATCGTCGCGACGATGTCCTCGTTTGTGAGGATCGGAGCCTGCGCGTAGTGATCGCCACCATGCAGCTTGTGGTTCATCTTCACGCGGCCGACTTCCGACAAGTCGTAGCGGCTCGGGTTGAAGAAGAGGTTGTTGAAGTACTGGCGGGCCTGCTGAACGGTCGACGGATCGCCCGGACGGAGGCGGCGATAGATCTCGAGGATCGCCTCGTCGGCGTTCGTGATCTTGTCGGCCTTCAACGTGTCGCGCAGGTACGGGCCCGCGGTGATGGGATCGATGAAGAGGATTTCGAACTCTTCGATGCCATCTTCCTTGAGGTGCTGGATCGTCTCCGAGTTCACCTCCTGATTGCTGTCGAAGCGAACCTCACCGGTCTCCATGTTGATGATGTCCGTTGCGAAGACCTTGCCGTAGAGGTCTTCCTCGATCATCTCGAGCTCGATGACACCGGCGTCCTTCATCTTGCGGATGAGTGCCCGGCCGAGCTTCTTGCCCTTTTTGACGATGATCGTGCCGGTCGTCGGGTCGAAAATGTCCTGCGAGACCTTCTGGTTCGACAAGAGTTCGAAGTCGACCTGGCGGAAGAACCGGCCATCGGGGGCGATGCGGATCTTCTCGGTGCGGTAGAAGATCTGGAGGAGCTGCTCGGTGGTGTAGCCGAGCGCCTTCAGCAGCACCGTCGCGTGCATCTTCCGGCGACGGTCGATGCGCACGAACAATAGATCTTTGTGGTCGAACTCGAAGTCGAGCCACGAGCCGCGGTACGGGATGACGCGCGCCGAGTACAGCAGCTTGCCCGAGCTGTGGGTCTTGCCCTTGTCGTGGCTGAAGAACACGCCCGGCGAGCGGTGGAGCTGCGAGACGATCACGCGCTCGGTACCGTTGATGATGAACGTGCCGTTGTCGGTCATCAGCGGGATCTCGCCGAAGTAGACCTCCTGCTGCTTTGCGTCGCGCAGCGTCTGCACGCCGGCTTCGTCGGTGTCGAACGTGGTGAGCCGGATCATCACTTTGATCGGCGCCGCGAAGGTCATGCCTCGGCTACGGCACTCGTCGGTGTCGTACTTGGGCGCTTCGAGGTGGTAGCTCACGAAGACGAGCTCGGCCGTCTTGTTGAAGTCGCGGATCGGGAAGACGCTCTTGAAGATCGCCTGGAGCCCGACATCCTCACGCTTCTCTGGCGAGACGTCCTTTTGCAGGAACTTCTCGTAGGAGCTCTTCTGGATGCTGATCAAGTCCGGGATACCAACGATTCTCGGGACCTTGGCGAAGTTCTTCCGGATTCGGAGATCCTTCAGGGTGCGCGAAACCATCACTCCTCCCGTCTATTTTGTCGTCAGGGTCGCGGGCCAAAGCTCAGGCGCGACCACATCGTGCATCGGGCGTCATGCCGCCCTTGAATCGACTCCTGCTTCCGCATGAGCCGCTATGTATGAAAGCTTCATCCCCGGAACCGCTAAAGCATCGAACCCATTAGGCACGACCTTTGGACTTGCGACCCCGCCGACCAACCCTGCCACTTGGCAGGTCCGGCCGGAGAGAGGAGGCGCACCGAAGCACGCCCCCTCCCCCAGCCGGCCGCAATCACTTGATCTCGACCTTGGCGCCAGCGCCCTCGAGCTTGGTCTTCATCGCGTCGGCGTCGCCCTTCGAGATGCCTTCCTTCAGGGTCGTCGGGGCGCCGTCGACGGCGTCCTTCGCTTCCTTGAGGCCAAGACCGGTCAGCTCGCGCACGACCTTGATGACCTGGATCTTGTTGGCGCCGGTCTCCTTGAGGACGACGTCGAACTCGGTCTTCTCTTCGGCCACTGGAGCAGCCGCAGCCGCCGGACCCGCCGAAGCCGCAGCCACGGGAGCCGCCGCCGAGACGCCCCAGGCCGACTCGAGGTCCTTCGTGAGCTGTGCGAGCTCGAGGACGGACATCTTGCCGAGGAATTCCTTGACCTGATCGATGCTGATAGACATGTGAGTTATCCTTCTAAGTTCAAACGGTTGGGTTGGTTGGCCATGGCGACGTCAGTGCGTGACGCCAAGGACGGACGAAGCTTTCAGGCCTCGCCCGAGAGCGCCCGCTGACGAGCAGCCAGGAGCCGCACGAATCCACCAGGCACGGCCGCGAAGATGCCGACGAGCTTGGTCGGAACGCCCATGAGGGTTCCGAGCAACATCGCCCGCAGCTGGTCCTTGCCAGGGAGGTTCGAGAGGGCTTCGATGCCCTGCGCATTGAGCACGGTGCCGTCCGCAAGAACGCCACCACGGACTTTGAACTCCGGGTGGGTCTTGGCAAACGCCGTGACCGTCTTCGCGGTCCCTGCCGCATCGCCTTTGGTGTAGACGATGCCGACCGGGCCCTTGAGGCTGGAATGCAACCCCTTGAGCTCGGTCTCCTGGGTCGCGATCTTGGCGAGCGTGTTCTTCACGACGCGATAGCGACCCTGGGACTTGCGGAGCTCCGACCGAAGCTCGACCATCGATGAGACGGTGAGCCCGGCGTAGTCCGCCACGACCGCGATTTGTGCGCCGTCCAGGAGCTTCTTCAGCGCGCCGATTTCCTCGGATTTTTCCTGTCGGTTCATTCTCTTATCCTTCGAGAGGCCTGGCCGACCGTGCCGCCAACCGTTTACTTGGTCTGGTTCGAGGTCTCCCTCTCACCCGACCGAGACGTTTCTGTTCCGTTCGGACCGTTCATCATCTCCATCGGCGAAGCGGCTTTCACCGCTCCTTCAAGGCCAGGCCACCGACTTCTAGGACGACCAACGACCGGACGAACCCGGCTCTCACTATCTCTGCTCGCAGGACACGGCATGTGCCCTGCTCACTCGCTCGATCGGTCCCTGTCGGTTCCGAGGTGATCCAGGCCGACCACCACACCACTTGCTCGGGCCGCCCTCGAAAGGTCAGCCGTCGCGAGATCTTAGAGGATGTCGCCCATGAGCGGGCTGTAGTTCACGCGCACGCCCGGCGACATCGTCGCGCTCAACGTGACACCCTTGACGTACGATCCCTTGACCGACGAGGGCTTCAGCTTGAGCAGGCGATCGAAGAGCGCCTTGGCATTCTCCGTGAGCTTCTCGGCCGAGAAGCTGACCTTGCCGATACCGGCGTGCACGATGCCCGCCTTCTCGACGCGGAAGTCGACCTTGCCGCCCTTGGCCTCGACGACGGCCTGACCGACGTCGAAGGTGACCGAGCCCGACTTCGGGTTCGGCATCAGGCCGCGAGGCCCGAGCAGGCGACCGATCTTGCCGACGGTGCCCATCATGTCTGGCGTCGCGATGCACTTGTCGAAGTCCATCCAGCCTTCCTTGATCTTCTCGACGATGTCGTCGCCACCGACGAAGTCGGCCCCGGCGTCCGTCGCCTCGCGCGCCTTGTCGCCGCGTGCGAAGACGAGCACGCGCACCGTCTTGCCGGTGCCGTGCGGCAGGACGACGGCGCCACGGACCATCTGGTCGGCGTGTCGCGGGTTGACGTTCAGGCGCACCGCGATCTCGAAGGTGCCGTCAAACTTGGAGTAGCTGACTTCCTTGACGAGCTTCACGGCGTCGGCGAGCTCGTACTTGGTTTCGGGCTGCACCTTCTCGCGCAGAGCGCGGTACTTCTTGCCGGACTTGGGCATCGGATAACTCCTGGCAGTGCTATCGATGCTCCTCGTGGGAGACATCTCCTGCCGTTCACATGGTCTGCCGCGGGCCAACTTCGGACCGGGGCCGGGCTCCTTACCAGAGCTCTTTCTAAGAGGCAAGCATGATGGCGAAACTCTTGCAGAGAGTCAGCGAGCGGCCTTGCTCGTCGCATCCGCACCGCATGATCTCCTCACCGAGACCCGTGCAGCCCTTGGCCAAGGCAGTCGAAGGCGATACTGGACTGCCAAGGAACGAACGAAGCGAGCGCTGAGACGCCCTTTGGAACCTGGGACCTTTGGCCCCGCGCCCCGCGTCGAGGAGCGAGTGACGCCGGCCCCGTGGGTCGCAGCGGCGAGATCAGGCCTCGACGTCGACGCCCATCGACCGGGCGGTCCCGGCGATCGTCTTCATCGCCGTCGCGACGTCGTAGTCGTAGAGGTCCGGCAGCTTCTTCTCGGCGATCTCCTTGAGCTGCGCCTTCGAGAGCTTGCCGACCTTGGTGCGGTTCGGAACGCCCGAACCCGACTCGATCTTCAGGGCCTTCTTGATGAGGTCCGAGGCCGGCGGGGTCTTGGTGATGAAGGTGAAGGAGCGATCGGCATACACAGTGATCACGACCGGGATGATCATGCCCATGTCTTTCTGCGTGCGAGCGTTGAACTCCTTGCAGAAGCCCATGATGTTCACGCCGTGCTGGCCGAGCGCCGGGCCGACTGGGGGCGACGGGTTCGCCTTGCCTGCGGGAACCTGGAGCTTGATGTAGCCGGTGATCTTCTTAGCCATGGTGCCTATCTCCCAAACGGCTCGGTCAGCTCATGCCACCGGCGCCGTGATTCTTTCGCGAAGGCCTTCGCGAGATGGCGAAGCCTGGACTGAAGGCAGCTCGGCGGCTGCCCTCGATTTCGATCTCGCGGGCACTGCCAGGCAGCTCTCCGCACATATTGTGACTCATTGAGTCGGCATCATGCCCGCGGGACTTAGATCCGCTCGATCTGCATGAAGTCGAGCTCGACCGGGGTCGCGCGCCCGAAGATGCTGACCAGCACGCGGACCTTCTGCTTCTGCGGCATGACCTCTTCGACGACGCCGCTGAAGTTGAGGAACGGACCGTCGACGACCCGGACGTTCGATCCCTCTTCGAAGGTCTGCTTGGCCTTCGGACGAACGGCGCCCTCTTCGGTGTCCTGGCGCAGGCGGCCGACTTCCTTCTCGCTCATCGGCTTGGGATTCTTGTCGTCCCCAATGAAGCCGATGATCTTCTGCGTGTTCTTGACGAGGTGCCAGGTCTCGTCGTCGAGGACCATCTGCACGAACATGTAGCCCGGGATGATCAGCCGATCGCGCTGGCGCTTTTTGCCGCCGGCGAGTTCGACCACCTTCTCGGTCGGGAGCAGCACTTCGCCGAAGCGATCAGCGACGCCGCTCTGACGGATACCCTCGAGCAGCAGCTCGCGAGCCTTCTTCTCCATCCCGGAGAGGGTCCCCAACGCGTACCAGTGCATCTTCTTCTCGTTCTCCATCGCGCTCTCCAAGAGGTGTCGCGGGTTGCGCTCAGGAGTAGAAGGCGCGTGTTACGGCGCCCCAGGCGAGATCTAGGAGGCCCAGGATGCTAGCGATCACGAGCGTCGTGATGATCACGACGAGGGTCGCTCGCTTGGTATCCTTCCACGTTGGCCATGTGACCTTCGACAGCTCGCTGCCGACTTCCATGGCGTAGGTGTGGACCTTGTCGTTTCTGCGAAGCCAGATGGCGACGCCGATCGACGCGAGCATGGCGAGCAGGTGCGATAGGCGGAAGTTCGCGCCCAGCACCTGGAAATTGGTGCTCGACCCGAAGATGCCGAGCAGCGCCGAAATCACCTCGCCCAGGATGATGTAAAGGGCGAGTCCGATGACGACGAACGAAAGGTTGACGTAGCGTGCGACGCTCATGGCCTTGATGACCTAGCGGAAAAGCGAGGGCCGAATCTTCGGCCACTCGCGGGGGAGTGGCAGGCAAGGAGGGGATCGAACCCCCGACCGCCGGATTTGGAGTCCGGTGCTCTACCAGCTGAGCTACTTGCCTATGGATCGTGGACTTTGGCCTCACGAAGTGAGGCTGCCCACGCGCTTTTCGCGAATTGGACCGGAGGCCGGACCAGTCGCGAACAGAGCCGCTTTGGACCTGCGGCGAGAGCCGGGCGCCAAAGCGGGCGGACAATAGGAGCGGCTTCGCGAGGCTGTCAAGCAAGAACCACGCTGGACTGCGCGGCCTTAGGACAAGCCCATGCGAGCCACTCCAGTGACTACTTGGTCTCGCGGTGGATCGTGTGTCGACCCAGGGCAGGGTTGTACTTCTTGAGTTCGATCCGCTTCGGCGTCGTCTTCTTGTTCTTCGTCGTGCTGTAGCGGCTCGGGAACTTGCCCAGCGCGCGGGCCTCGGTGCATTCGAGGGTCACGATCACGCGATTGCCAGCCTTGGCCATGGTCGGGTCTCCAATTGGGCGGGCCACAGAGCGGGCACCGCAAGAACAGGCGATCCGAAGGTCCGGACCGCATGGGCGGGGGCGTATAACGTCAGCTTACGCGAAGCGTCAAGCAGCAAAACAAGGTCTCTCGAACGTAGGGTTCGAGACGGCATGGGCGGCCTTCGCACGATGGCGAAGCCTGGACTCGAAGGACACCGCAATAAAAGCAAAAGGGAGGTGACCGCGAAGGCCACCTCCCTTCTGGAGGTCGAGAGTCCCGGAGGATTACTCGATGATCTCGTCCACGACGCCAGCGCCGACGGTACGGCCGCCCTCGCGGATCGCGAAGCGGAGGCCCTTGTCCATGGCGATCGGCTGGAGGAGATTGATCACCATCTGGACGTTGTCGCCCGGCATGACCATCTCGACACCCTCAGCGAGCTGGCAGGTGCCAGTCACGTCGGTCGTGCGGAAGTAGAACTGCGGGCGGTAGCCGTTGAAGAACGGCGTGTGACGCCCACCCTCTTCCTTCGAGAGGATGTAGGTACCAGCCTTGAACTTCTTGTGCGGCTTTATCGAGCCGGGCTTGGCCAGAACCTGGCCGCGCTCGACGTCTTCTTTCTTGGTGCCGCGCAGGAGGCAACCGACATTGTCACCGGCCTGCCCGCCATCGAGCAGCTTCCGGAACATTTCGACGCCAGTCACGATCGTCTTGACCGTGTCCTTGATGCCGACGATCTCGACTTCGTCGCCGATCTTGATGCGGCCGCGCTCGATACGGCCGGTCACGACGGTGCCACGGCCCGAGATCGAGAACACGTCTTCGATCGGCATGATGAAGTCGCGATCCACGTCGCGCTGCGGCTCGGGGATGTAGGTGTCGAGCGCGGTGATCAGCTCGATGATGCAAGCCACATCCGGGTCGTCCGCCTTCGTCGCGGCGAGGGCTTTGAGGGCCGAACCACGGATGATCGGGGTCTTGTCGCCCGGGAACTGGTACTTGTCGAGGAGCTCACGCACCTCCATGTCGACCAGGTCGAGGAGCTCCGAGTCGTCGACCATGTCGACCTTGTTCATGAACACGATGATGTACGGAACGCCGACCTGGCGGGCGAGCAGGATGTGCTCACGCGTCTGGGGCATCGCACCGTCGGCCGCGGACACGACGAGGATTGCCCCGTCCATCTGCGCCGCGCCGGTGATCATGTTCTTGATGTAGTCGGCGTGGCCCGGGCAGTCGACGTGCGCGTAGTGGCGCTTGTCCGACTCGTATTCGACGTGCGCGGTCGAGATCGTGATGCCACGAGCCTTCTCTTCCGGCGCCTTGTCGATGGCGTCATAGGCCGTGTACTTGGCCTTGCCCTTCATGGCCTGGACCTTCGTGATCGCCGCGGTCAAGGTCGTCTTGCCGTGGTCCACGTGGCCAATGGTTCCCACGTTCAGGTGGGGCTTGTTACGGACGAATTTCTCTTTTGCCATGTCGTGTACCTCTTAGCAGGGGAAGACCTTCCGGTGCGTTCGATGTCGTCGGGTGCATCGCTGCCGTGGCGCCCTCTTCGCATGAAGAAGGCACCACCGCAACGATACTTGGAGCCTGCGATCGGGCTTGAACCGACGACCTCTTCCTTACCAAGGAAGTGCTCTACCACTGAGCTACGCAGGCATGGGACCGTTCTGGAGCGGGAAACGGGGATCGAACCCGCGGCCCTCAGCTTGGAAGGCTGATGCTCTACCACTGAGCTATTCCCGCGACGTTGATGCCGCGCGCGCTGCCGGAGGACCCGGGGGGCGCGCAGGGCAGGACGTGGGAGTGGAGGGGGAAGGATTCGAACCTTCGAAGGCGTAAGCCGTCAGATTTACAGTCTGATCCCTTTGGCCACTCGGGAACCCCTCCGTTTGAAACGGCCCGACGATATCCAACTTTGAAAAGAACCGGGTTGGAGAGCTGACGGTGGGACTCGAACCCGCGACCTGCTGCTTACAAGGCAGCTGCTCTACCAACTGAGCTACGTCAGCACCGAGCCGTGTGAACGGCGCCGCGCAACGGGGCGCCTTATAGGGGAGGCACTTGGCGGTGTCAACGACCCTTTCTTCAGTCGCTGATCCGGTCGCCCATCGACGCGCTTTTAGCGGCGCGGGCGCTGCGTTGGCGGGCCACTTCCGCGAGCGCCACGCCCGCCGCGACCGAGACGTTGAGCGACCCGACGCGGCTCGTGATCGGAATGCGCACGGCGAGCTTGCATGCGCGCCTGACGAGTGGTCGCAGCCCTGCCCCTTCGGCGCCGAGCACCAGCACGAGCGGTAGGCTCGCGAGGTCGGTCGACCAGGCGTCGGCCGTTGCATCGTGGCTGACCGCGCAGGGCCAATAGCCTTGATCGTCGTGAAGCGCGTCCAGTGTACGCGCCAGGTTCGTGACACGCGCGATCGGAATGTGTGCGGCGGCGCCGGCCGATGCGCGCATGGCGGCATCGTTGAGCGGGGCAGCGTGGTCTTTGGGGACGATGACTGCGGCGCCCCCAAAGGCCGCGACCGATCGCAGGATCGCGCCGAGGTTGTGGGGGTCGGTCACCTGGTCGAGAGCAACTACGAGCGGGTGCACGGCCGGGTCGAGAGTCGCCGGGTCGAGCGCCGCTGCGATCTTGAGATCAGCCGCGATTGCGGTGCCACCACGGCCGCCTGACCGTTGATGCAGCTCGTCGTGTGTGGCTTCGCGCACCGGGATGCCGGCGGCGCGAGCCGCGTCCACGATACGACGCGCATCGGGGTCCAGGCGAGCCGCGTGAAGGATACCGCGGATCGCGTCTGGGGCCTGGGCGAGGATGTCCTCGACCGCGTTGGTTCCGAAGAGGCGGGTCATCGGGCGGACCATGGCCTCTGAGGATCGGGGCGTCAACCGTGGTGCACGCCACGCCCACGCCCACGCCCGCCCGCGCCCTCGCCTGCGCGCTCGCCCTCGCCCGCGCTCGCCCTCGCCCGCGCTCGCCCTCTCCCGCACCCGCGCCCGCGCCGATGCCCGCGCCCACGCGATGCCTGCGCCTTTGCGATCAGCGGGTGACGCGAGCCCACGTGTCGGGCAGATTCGTCGCATGAGCGATGACGAAGATCTCTTCGAGCTGGCGATGGACACCCTTGGCACCAAGCGGGGTGCGCGCGCCGCAGCGCGTCCGATGAAGCCTCGACCGGAGGGGGTCACGGTCACCGAAGACGTGGACTTCGAGGCGGTGATGCGATCGTCGAAGGGACCCGCAATGGACCTCGCGAAAGTCGCTCCGGTAAAGCAGGTTCCCGGCGCAAGCGATGCTGCCCAGGCCGGGGACGGGATGCCTGAGGTACCCAAGCCGCTCGACCGCTCCCGATATGTCGCGAGCGAAAGAGAGGCTCAGGAGTTTGCCGAGGCGATGCTGGGTCTCGGTTCGCCGCCCGTCGATCGTCGCGAGGCGGCCACCACGACCCGGGCCAATCCCGCGACTGAAGACCTCGCGCGAAGGTTGAAGCGCGGCGAGATCGAGAGTGATGCTGTGCTCGATCTGCACGGTAGCACTCAAAGGGTCGCGCGATCGAAGCTCGCCGACTTCATCAAGGAAGCGCACGTCGAAGGGTGGGAGATCGTCACGATCATCGTGGGACGTGGCCTGCGTAGTGATCGTGGCGAAGCCGTGCTCAGACCACTCGTTGAGCGTTGGCTCGTAGAAGAGCATCGGTCCGAGGTGCGCGAGGTGCATGCGGCACCTGCTTACATGGGTGGCAGCGGGGCGTGGGTCGCAGCGATCCGGAAAGGGTCGGCCAAGATCTGACTTCGTTTCGATGGCTGTGAGGCTGGGGGGTTCCAGCGGCCGGGCGCGATGCGTTGTCTGTGGGCAGGCTATCTGACTGGCTCGGTTTCATTTCAGGTACTTAGGTCTCTATCGAGTAGTCCTGCACCTGCCCGTCCCGGTTCCGATTACTTTCAGATACTTAGGTCTCTATCGGGTAGTCCTGACCCCACCCGGGCGATCTCGCGATCGCCGGGCCTTCTCTGTCATTGGAGAGCTATCAGAAGCCGAAGTCGAAGTAGCGGTAGAGACCACGCACAATCTCGAGACGCCCGACGATCTCCTGGTAAGAGCGCAAGAACTCGGGGGTGTTCGACGCGCGCAGCTTGTCGAGGCGACGCTGGGCCTCGACGACCATGCGGGCCGCCGGCCAGTAGCGGACGCTCTGGTTTTCGAAGTCGTCGGCAGGCACGATGTCGCGCGCGTCGACGGGCGACGTCGGGTCTTCCTCGGTTGGGTCGTACGATGCCGTGTAGGTCTTGCCCGAGAATGGTTCCGTGAAGGTTACGGTCTCGAATCCAGGCGGTATCGACACGTCGCTGCCGTCGCCCTCGAGCCACAGGCGATTGCGGTCGGTGAACGAGCGGTCGTAGGTGCCGCTCATCCAGCCAAAGCCGTAGATGGCCGCGAGAGCGGGCAGTCGGTACTGGGTCGTCGGGAAGTCGTAGAGTGGCTCCGGATCGAGCGGCACGCAGTTCGAGTAGTAGTCGTCGAGCTCGGCCTGGGTGCCGAACCAGAGGCGTGGCTTGACCACCGTCGGGTCGCCGGTGCCTGGGTCGCCATCGGCGTCGAGCTCGGTCGGCGGGATGCCGTCGTGCTCGATGCACCAGCCGTACATCTCGGGGTTGCCGCCGATGATGCCGGCAAACAGGTTGTGCACGCGTTGCGGCCACACCGTCGCGAAGTTCAAGCGGAAACGCTTGACGTCGTAGGTGCGGTCGACGGCGACAGTGGACATGGTCGTTGGATAGGACATGTACATCATCGCTGCGAGGCGATCGTAGAACGTGCCAGCCCGGTACGGGACGAAGATGTAGCCTGAGAAGTCGTAGCTCGGGTAGATCGGGCGGGCACCCATGTCCTCACGCACCTGGAAGATGTTCGTGTACTGGTTGAAGCCATTGTCGACGACCGGTTCGTAGGTGCGGCGGTTTGTGTTGAAGCCGTAGAACGCGTCGCTCGGGCGGCCAAAGATGTTCGCCAGGTGGGTGAAGATCGCCTTGGCCGCGAGGGTCGCGCCAAGCCCGCCGTTCTCGTCGAGGTGCCATGGGGTGCCGTAACGCTTCTGCCACCAGTCGTTGTGGTTGTAGCGTGCATAGTCCAGCGCCCAGTGCTCGAACTGCTTGCGGTAACCGTACATCTCGTACTGGACGCGGCCCCAGTAAGATGTGCCCGGGTTGAACAGATCGTTGTCACGCCGATAGGCCCAGAACGGCCAGTAGGCCTCGTAGTCGGCGATCGAGTTGTTGGTGATCTCGAACGGGTCGACACCTTCGTCCCAGGTCTGGCAGGTCGGGGTCGTCCAGTTGTACTCGTCCGAGCAGAAGCGGAACGGCACCTCGACCATGTCGGGGCGCGTGCAGTAGAAGCCGTCCGGGTAAGGGGCGCAGAACGAGCCGCCACCACCGCACACTGCCGTGTCATAGGGGCTGTCGTGCTGCTTGCACGGCTTGCTCAGGTCAGCCGTCGCGTGGGCATCGACGACCTTGCGATCGAGCATGTTGTCCACGCCGCCGAAGAGATCGGGGTAGTTCGTGTGGTGGACCTTGTCGAGCGCCTTGGCCAGCGGCTGTTCACGGCGCGACTCGACCGGGAACTGATCAGGGTTCTCGGTAACGGGGTCAGCCAGGTACTTCTCCCACTCGGAGAACGCGGGCGGGTTCTCGAACACCTCGACGAGCTCACCGTAGCCGTAGAGCACCGCGGCGCGGTCATACGAGCCGAGGCCCTGATCGCGGGCGTTGAACGAGCTCGAGTACTCCATGATGGAGGTCTGCTGGTACTCGCGCATCTTGTTGACGGTCTGGCTCTCGGTGTCGGTGTCGAAGAGTGCGTACGGGTCCCACTTGCCACCGGTGTCACGACCCTTCAACTCCCAGTACTTCGGGAAGAAGTTCAGCGCGTCGGTCGACGAGGCGAAGTTGTGGCGGAAGCCGACATTGTGCCCGACCTCGTGCATCGCGACGGTCGACCACATGCGGTCGAACACATCGAGGAAGGTCTTCTCGCGCATGTCCTCGACGAGCTTGCGGGCCGCCTGCTGGCTCGCGGCGACGCGCGCGTCCTTCGTATCGGAATAGAGTGCGTCCGGATCCCAGTAGGTCGCGACGCTTATCTGATTGACGCGGCGGATCTCCTGGCGGAGCTGGTCGAAGAGTGCGCCCGCGCTGCAGGCGGTGACGCAATAGTTCCCCTGGACTTCGCCCTGGTCGATGAACTGGCAGGTCGCGTTGGCGCCGCAGACGCTCGCGTCGGCGTCGCAACGGGCACCCGGCTGCTTGAACGCCTCGAAGTCGAAGACGTAGTCGGCACCAGCCTGCTCCTGCGCGAGGAGGCCTTCGCAGATCGCCTGGTCGTACTTGACCTTGTACTCGAGGGCGAGGCCGCGGAACGAGTCATCGAAGAACTCGCGCTTGCACATCGCGTGCTGCCCATCGTGCATGTCCTGCTCCATCTTCCAGAGCAGCATCTTCTCGCTACCAAGGTTGGCTGGGTGCACGAAGTCGCCGAGGATCTTGGCGTTCGCCCCGGTCTGGGTGCCGAGCTTCTCGACTGGCATGCCGACCATCGACGCCATGTCCTCATTGAGCCAGAGGTAGCTGTACTCGTCCGTGCCGAGCAAGCGGTTCATGCCGGCCGACGCGAGGTCGAGGTCGGTCCTGGCAAAGCCAGCACTACTCATCTGGGCCGAGATTTCGGCGCCGACGACCGTCGCCGCTTCACCGACATAGGCCGAGGCATCGCCCGACAGCTTGTGCGGGCCACCCTGGGTGCCGCGGACGCGCTTGGCCTTGAGCGAACTCTCGATGGCTTTGGCCTCCGTGATGTCACGGAAGTTCTGCACGCCCGAGACGTACTCGATCATGTCGACCGCGGTGCGTGCACCGAGGCGCAGGTTGGCCGTGTACTGGTGCGAGTTGGCGTGTATCGTCTCGCCGGTGATCGGGTCCTGGTGCATCGGGCCGTAGCCATAGAGACCGTACTGGACCGGCTCGTTCACAGAGTTGAGGAGGTTGTAGCGCAGGTCGCCGATGCGCTTGGCGTGGTCCATATCCTTGCACCAACGGCTGTCGGTCTCGGCGACGAGCGCGTCGGGGTTGGCGGCCTTCGCGGCGTCGGCTTCAGCCTGCGAGTTCTCGCACACGACGAACATACGCCCGTCGTAGTCCTTGTTCATGCGGGTCTCGACGACCTCCATGAACGGCTCGTTCCACTGTCTGCCGAGGTCGATGGCGCCCCGCACGAGCTCGCGCGGGAAGTCCTGTGAAAGGTAGTAGACGACCGGGTTCGGCTCCATCTTGCTGTAGTCGAGCTTGCCGTCGGCACCCTCGATGTATTCCTTCCAGATGCGGAAGCGACGGATGTAGCGATCAGCACCGCTGTAGGTCTCGCCGTAGTACTCGTCCCACTCCGAACGGGCCGACCGGTAGTAGCCGAACTTGTTCAGCATGTGGTCGTTCCAGTCGAGCGGCTTGTAGCTATTGTTCTCCGGCACCTTCATGAACGACGTGCGGATGTGGATCTCCTCCTCGTCGCACTCGTAGTAGGCCCCGACGTACCAGGGACTGAAGAGGCAGGTCGGCACATAACCGTAGCCCTCGAAGTACTCCGTCGGCGCGAGCACCAGCCCACGCACGACGAAGTCCATGTACTTGCCGTCGTTCTCGATGCGGAACTTGAGGTCTTCGGGGGCCTCCTCGCCCTCGTACATCGTCATCGTCGCCGGCAGCGCCTGGCCGAACGCGAGGTCGGCGAAGTTGCTGGCGCTGTTGGCGCCGAAGTCGATGCGCATGTAGTCGCGCTGATACCAGAACTTCTCGCTGGCATCCTCGGTGATGACGTTGCCATCTTCGCCGGTCATCGGGTTGTACTGGCGGCGCACGTCGAAGTGCCCGGTGATGACGTACTTCTTGATCGGTGCCGCGCGGTAGACGTAGCGCGTCGCGCGCTTCACGGTGCCGTCGGGCAAGGTCTTGTCGTAGGTGACGACGTTGCCTTCCTTGTCGAGGAGAGGCGTATCGATGTCGCTACGCACGCCCTGCGAGTCGGCGCCTTGAACGGCCTCGTAGGTGCGGTAGAAGACGAGATTGTCCCTCTCGACTTCCCAGACGCCGCGCTCGAGCGCGCCCTGGAGGCCGGGGAAGACATAATGCGACGCGAAGGGAGCGCGCGTCACCGTGCCGAGCGAGTACCACTCGCCCTCCAGGTCCGACTTCTTCACGAGGTCCGGCTGGACGCGATTGATGTCAGCGGGCTCGGCGCAGGCGCCGGCTCCAAGGAGCAGGGTCGCAATCAAGGGGAGCGAAATGCGGTTCATGATGGTGTTCTTCGTGCTGTGGGTACGCATTGTCGATCCTCCTTAGAACCCGAGGGTGCTGGTGCCGTAGACGTGGTTCAGCATGCGGAGGACGTCGAGGACCTCGCGGACCTCGCCGAGCTGCTTCTGCAGGCGGGCTTTGACGATCGGATCCGGCTCCGCCGCCCAATCGTCCGCGATGTCCTGCGCCTTCACGAGCAGGTTTGCCGCGACGTCGACCTTGGGCCGTCCGAGCTGACCGTAGTTGTTCGTGTACCCGACGTACACCTTGCCGCCGATCGGATCCTCGAAGCGAATCTCGGTAAGGTCTGCAAGCTCGCCTTCCGTGAACTGCGTGGCCTCGCCTTCGAGGAAGACAGCCAGGCGGTCGATGAACTGAGGGTCGAAGCCGGCGGGCATGAACGCGAGACCGTAGAGGGCCGAGTAGAGCTTGAGCGTAAAGTTGTTGATCGCTGGCTGGACAGGCGCGCTGGTGACGGCATCCGACGAGATTGACGGCGGCACATAGCGGCCCTGGACATTGCGGCCGGCGTAGAAGTCGAGGTCGCCGGTGATGATACCGCCTAGGAAGTTGTTCAGCTTTTCGGCGAAAATCGTATTGAAGCCGATTGAGGTGCCGACGCCAATGTTGATCTGCTCGCCGACGTAGGTGTCGACGAAGTAGGCTGTCGAGTCGGTAAGGGTCACGAGTGCACCGAGCTTCTCCCAGAAGGAGCCGAACCAGAGCGGGTGCTGGTAGTAGTAGTAGCCGAGGTCGCCACCGAACATCGTGTACGGGAAGCGGCCGACGCCGAACGGAACCTCGAAGTCTGCGCCCGGGGCACCCGGCTTGAAGCTGATGTTGACGTACGAGCCGGTGTCGGGGTCGAGCTTGTACGAGCCTGGGGCCGGCGAGGCGATCATGTCCTTCAGGGTATCGAAGGCCGTGAGCGCCGCCTGCTCCATCGTCCTGCCACCGAGCGGCATGTTCTTCCACGCCGTGTAGAACGAGTAGCGGAAGAGCAGGTTGTCGTAGAGGGCGTAAAACATGCCGACGTCGCCGAGCACGCGTAGGTAGCGGTCCATGATGCGCGCGTAATATCCCATCGGGTTGCCGTAGCTGCCGTAGAACAGACGCTCGCGCTTGAAGGCATCGAAGATGTAGTAGTTGGAGAGCTGCTCCATCGCGCCACCCGCCATCTCGCCCATGTCGATGCCCTGATCGAAGTAGTAACAGCCCATGTTGCCGCGGAACTCGTCCGAGCAGTAGGCGTAGGGGACTTCGACGTAGGTCAGGTCGGAGTAGGAGCGCACGGAGTTGATCGTCGCGTCCTGCTGGAACTTCACCGAGTGATACGGGGTCGGGGTTCGCTTCAGGTTCTCCTCAACGCCGATGTAGTGCGTGAGGTAGTTGAACGCGTGATAGAAGCCGACGCCGCGGTTGTTCCAGTAGCCGCGTGCGTCCCTGAAGTAGGACTGCTGGGCGGCGCTCGACCCGAAGATTGAGGCGGCCGTCTCGATGCGCTTATCGATGCGCGACGTGTCGGTGTACGTGTCAACAAGCTGCACGTAACCGAACTTGATGGCCGCGTAGTCGTACTTGCCGAGGCTGTGGATGTCGCTGTTGAAGCGGCCACCGTAGTCCATGACGGTCGAGTACTGGTACTCGGTGCGCTTGGCGGCTTTCTCCGCGTCGGTCATCCATGGGCGCGGCGCGAACTGTGCGTTGGGCGCGAAGCAACGCTTCTCGAAGCAGTAGTTGCCGGCGCCGCAGGCTGCGTTGTCGTCGTCAGAAGTGCAGTTGCCGGTGTTGGCGACCGGGGTAGCGCAGGTGCCGGTCGCGACGAGCTGGGTGCCGGCGCCCGAGGGCGCCGCGCACTGGGTGCCATTGCAGAGCGTGCCGGCCGGGCAGTCGCCATCGGCCGAGCAGGCTTTGAAGGCGCACGTCTCGGACGCTTCGGCATCGCACCAGTCGCTGTTCTGGCAGAGCATCAGCTCCTTCTCGCGAACCGAGTAGTACTCGTCGAAGAAGTTGAAGACGTCGGTCGAGCCCGAGAAGTTGTGGCGTAGACCGATCGTGTGCCCGACTTCGTGCTCGAGCACCCCCCGGAGGATGCGCTGCGCGACGATCTTGCGGATCTCTTCACGCGGCAAGCCCGAGCCCTTCATCTCCTTGGCGAGGCCGTAGACGGCGTCGTCGGCGAACTCCCCGAGGTAGAGGCAGTGCTTGCCGAGGAGCTTCATCCGGTCGTTCTCCTTCTCGAGAGCGAACTTGGAGCTCCAGGTGGCGGGCGACAGGGCCTTCTTCAGGTCGGTCTGGCTCATGGTGCCGTTCGGGTCGACGTACTCGGCCGCGAGCTTCACCTCATCGTTGATCAGGAGATCCTCGATCCAGGTGCCGGAGATGCGGTTCAGGCGGTCGTGGTAGAACTTCGGGTCGACGCGCGGCAGCGAGTCGGTCATCGCCTGCTTGAGGCGCGGTCGATCACGGATGAGCTCGGCGAGCTCCGGGATCTGGTAGTCTTGGAAGACCCGCGCTGGCGCCGTCAGCTTGAGCGCCATCGCACGCTGAAAGGTCGCCTCTTCCGCCGAGAGCGGCGCCTTCACCGGGTCGACAGCTTTGGGTGCCTCATCAGCGTGAAAATCAGCGTCGTGAGCGTGGCTGTGGCGGGCCTCAAGCGAGCCGTAGATGGCGGCCGTGTCGGCGTCATCCTTGGCCTCGTTCTTCAGGAAGTCGCGCACGTAGTCACCGGTCACCACGTCGTCGGCGACGAGGTCACCGTTGACGAGGTCGATGATGTCCTGGGCGTACTGGCTGTAGGTCTGCATCGCGCCGCCGTAGATGTTGGCGTTGGCGACGATGACCTCGCCCGTCTCCGGGTCGGCCTGCGAGGGACCGTAGCCGAGCGGGCCCGAGCGCTGCGGCTCGGTCACCCAGTAGAAGTACGAGTAGCGGGCATCGCCCATCTTCTTCAACTGCTCGGGGTGCGGCACACGCGTCGCGTCGCCGCAGATGTTGTAGTTGCCACGGGTGTAGCGGGCGTCACCGAAGAAGGTCGCACGGTCGGCCTCGGGCACGGTCTGCGCGGCGGCGATGGCGTCGAACTTGTTCTCACACAGGACGAACATCTCCGGGGTCTCGGCCTTGATCTGGCGGACGCGATCGCGGTCGGCGTCGGTGATCTCGGGGCCCCAACCGGCGCAGAAGCCGAGGGTCGTGTCGCTCTGGTAGCAGGTGAAGTCACCACGACCGCCGCTGCGCGAGAGGGTCGCGCGCTGCTGCACGCCAGTGTTGAAGAGATAGCCCGAGGCGGACTGGTAGGTCACGTTGTGCGCGACGCGCGCGCCCTCGATGCCGAGGTCGATTGGGCCTTCGCCGTAGGCGGCGTGGATGACCCGCACGCCCTGGGTCGTCTGGGTGTTGCTTACGCCCGCGACGACGATCTCCTTGCCGTTCCAGATGACCAGATAGTGCGAGGTCGAGCGGACGTCGAGTCGGGTCGTCGCCTTGACCGATCCCCCGGCCGAGACTGAGGCCTCGAGCGCGCTGCCGGCCGGCACGGCCGCCATGAACGGCGCGGTCGCGGGGTCGACGGGGTCGAGGTCGCGCGCGGCGTTGTAGGCACCGCCGCTCATCGTGATGCCATTGATCGTGAGCGAGAGGTCGCCGTCGCTCGGGGCGAGGTTCAGGAAGCGAACGAACGCATGATTGGCCGGCAACGTGCTGCGCACGGCCGAGGTGAAGTTGTCGTGCGTGAGGGCGACGGCGCCGTTGCCGTAGACGAAGCTCGACGAGTGCGAGATCTGGGTTCGACCGCGCTGGAGCACCGGCTGGCCCGCATCGAGGCAGACACCGGCGCTGCACGTCTGGCCGATGGAGCACGGGCTCGAGGCGTTGCAGCTGCGGGGGCTTGCGCAATGGCCCTCGACGCAGCTACCGGCACCGCAGTCGCCGTCGCCGTGGCACAACACACCCTGGTCCTGCACCTGCACGAGGCGTTCGGCGAGGAGGTTATCGCTCGAGCAGTCGGCGTGCGAGGTGCAGCCCTTCGGGTTGGCGACACCCTTCTCTTCGTAGAGGTGGGCCCAGGCGACCGCGTCCTTGAACACGTCGCTCCACGAGTCGGCAGTGGCGTAGGCCGCGTTGATGTAGTCTTTATGCCAGTCGGCGCTCAGGTGGTAGATGATCGGGCGCGCGCCGCGCTGGGTGTAGGGCAGCGGCTCGGGGGTCGCGCAGTAGCCGACTTCGAACCAGGAGTTCTCCTTCTGGCAGCGCTGTCCGGCGTCGCGGTCGCACTCCTTGTCGAGCATGCAGCTGGTGGTGACATCCTGACCAGCGCCGTCGACGGGCTTCTTGAAGGTGTAGGTCTTGTCCCAGATGTTCCAGCGGTTCGCGAACGCAACCGACCCCTTGTAGGTCGGACCCCAGTCGTAGTCGTAGGCAGCGCGCTCGGTCGCGAAGAAGCCGAACCGCTCTTGCTGTTCGTCGTTGTGATAGCGGATAGGCTCGTAGTCACGGCGCGGGTCGAAGCGCTTGAACGCGTGACGGACCTTCACCTCGGTCTGTGAGCAGTCGTAAGCGCTGAGGTCGTAGATGTTGCAGCGGTCCTGGCCAACCGACCAGGTGACTGTGCGGATGACGAAGTCGAAGTAACCACCTTTGCTGTCGGCCGCGAACTCGTCTGGGTCCCACGGACGCTCCTCGCCAACGAAGTAGCTGTCGCCCCCGCCCTTGAGCGAGAAGAAGAAGTCCTGAATGCCCTGCCGGTGCCATTGTACGCGGATGTAGTCGCGCTGGTACCACGGGCGGTCAGAGGTATTCTCGACGACCTCGTTCGACTGTGCGCCGTTGAAGGTGTTGTACGAGCGCTGCACGTCGAAGTGCGACGTGATTGGCCACCGCGCGACCGGCGCTCCGACGTACATCTCGAGGAACTCGTCGCGATGGTCGGCATCCCAGTACTTGCGGATTGAGTGGGTCTTCCAGTCGGCCTCGGTCCCGGCGATGCTCTCGACCACCGGGTAAGCGATGAGCCACGACTCCTGCACGTCGAACACGATCTTCTTGGTGCCGCCGAGGAAGGGCTGCTCACCGGCGA
>Ga0335394_10000900_pt1 | contig 32817 bp, 26 predicted proteins | sample MAT03_FD_205741 | JGI IMG/M metagenome (GOLD analysis project Ga0335394, IMG submission 205741) | Freshwater microbial communities from Lake Fryxell liftoff mats and glacier meltwater in Antarctica - MAT-03 (spades assembly) (version 2) ...
GTTGAACGGCCCGTCTGCTGGGGGCGGCAAGAGGTGCCGGGGCTTCAACACGGTCTCGATGACGCGCTCGGCTTTCGCTTCCACCTCGGACTTGAGGGCTGCGGGTATCGGCCTCGCGGAAGAGCGGCGGCAGATCGACCGCCGCCGCGGGGAACGTGAGGGGCGTGCGCACGTCGAGCAGGTCGGGGTAGATCACCCGCATGCCGAAGCCGTTCGCGGCGATCGCCCCGACGCGCCGGCCGACCCGGCCCATGCCCGTTCGAGGCGAGCCGGATGCGGTCACGAAGAGGGTGGCCCAGTGGATGCGGCCGGCTGCGGATGCCGACGCCTCCCCGTTCACCCCATCTCCGTGAGGAGCGACTCGCGGGCCTGCTGGATCAACGCGGTCAGTTCGGGAACGAGCGGTGACGACGGGTCGGACACTTCTCCCAACACAAGATGGGCGTCGCCGATGACCCGGTTCGCCTGTCCGGTCCGCATCAGGTGTGTGGCCGACTCCAGGAACGCGGTGCGGGCTTCCGGGTTGCCGTCGGCAGCCCAAAGACGACCGAGTCGCACGAGTTCACCTTCCTTCGGCTCCGGGAGCGGCCTCAGGTCGGCGGAAACGGCCCGGATTGAGATGCCGAGTTTCTTGGTCAGGAACCCGGCGATGTGGTGCATGTAGCTCTGCGAGCGGGGGCCGGGAGCCTTCACCTTCTGCATCGAGCCGAGGATCGTGCGGAGGACGCCGATCAGGTCGTCCTTCGGGGGTCGCCGCTCGGTGGCGAAGTGGTTGGCCCAGCTCCGGCGGATGTTCTCGATCACCAGGTCGCCTTCCAGCCCGACCTCGTAGTGGATCTCGGCCGTCTCCGGCAGCGGCGGCAACGGTCCGGTCCGCATCATGCCGATCAGCTTTTCGAGGGCGTCCACGACAGTCTGGTCGAGCAGTTTTCGCTCCGACAGGACGTACGTCTGGTAGATGCCGATCTCGGTGTGCATCCACGTCGGGATCAGTTCGTCGGTCTTGTACTTTTCCCCCAGGTACGCCGACGACTGGTTCTGGCGGGCCTTTCGCCGTTCCTCCGCCAGTTTCTTCTTCCGCCGCTGGTCGTGGGATTCCTTCGCCATGGGTGGGTTCCTCTTCTCGTCGCCGACCGAGGTGTCCGAACGGGGTGCTGGAGCCGATCGCCGGGACGAGGCGATCGGTGAGGTGGTGCTATTTTGGCCGGAAACGCCGTCGCCAACAAGAACCGATCCGACACCCTGCCGGGCGAGGTCGGCCGGCGGGTGCGGCAGGAGTTGCCAGTCCAGGTGATCCGGGCGTTCGACCAGGCGGCCCGTGGCCGCGGGGCGGTCCGGGTGCCGATGCCGAACGCCCAGCTCGACGTCGGGCTGGCGACATACCGGAACTGGGTGGATCTGGTGTACGACGAGCCGCGGCTGGTGCCGACGCAGGTCGTGCTCGGGGTGCAGTTGTACGATGTGCGGACGGAGCGGCGGCAGCGGCGGATCCTGGCGAGCAACCGGACGATGTGTCGTCGGGGTGCCGTCGACCTGCTACAGTCACGGCAGCCCGCCGGCGGCGGCCCGGCCGGTCGAGGCGTTCGCGGCGTGACCTCGGTCCCCGCCGGGTCAGCGGTAGAAGTCGACCCACTCGACGGTCAGCGACGTCGAGTTGGCGCGGAGGACCGCGGCCGGGAGCGTGACCTCGAAGTGGCCGCCGTCGAGCGGGACGCCGGCGGCCGTCTTCCCGTCCTTGCCGAGTACCCGGATCGCCAGCCGGCGGGGGTCGGTCGCGGCCAGCGGCGTATCGTCCTTGTCCAGCACCCACTGCCGAACCTCGACCCTGCCGTCCCGCAGCGCCGCTGCGGCCCCGACCGCCACGGTTCCGGCCGACACCTTCAGGTTCTCCAGCCCCTTGAGGTGCAACCGCACGACGACGGCCTTCGGCCAGGCGTCCCCCGTTCGCCCGATCACCTCCCGGCTGATCCCCGACGGGCTCCTGACGTCGAACGCGGTGCGCTCCTGGTCGCCGCCGACCGCCACCGTGTCGTCGGCCTTGCGGGTGGTGACGGTAAACCGGGCCGGCGGGTCGGCTGACGGCACGGCGGACCCGGATGGCACCACCGCCAGGATGACGATCAAGGACGCAATCACCGCACGCATGGTCGGTCCCCCACACCCTGCCGGCCGTCAGCCCGGCAGGCTCCGCGAGTCCGGCTTATTGAGCGGGTGCTGGTCCTTCCGCCCGTCGGCCACCACCGCCACCCACTCGGCCAGCCGCCGGCCGAGCAGCCGGCAGGCGTCCCGCACCTCGGCGCCCCCGCCGGGACCGGACCATTTTTCTGAGCCGCCCGGCGCCGCGGCGGGCCTTACTGTAGTTGTACGCCCACCGCACGGGGGACCCCGCCTTGCCGACGACGGACCGGCCGCCCGCCCCGCCCGACCACGGCCTGCTCGCCCGGTACGCCGCCGGCCGGGACGCCGACGCGTTCGCCGAACTGGTCGCCCGCCACGGCCGGCTCGTGTACGGAGCGTGCCTGCGCGTCCTGCGACACGAGCCTGACGCCGCCGACGCCTTCCAGGCCACGTTCCTGGTGCTGATGCGGAAGGCCGGCACGTTCCGCCGGAACGACAACCTACCCGGCTGGCTGCACACCGTCGCCACTCGGATCGCCCTGCGGGCACGCAAGCGGCGGGCCGCCCGCCACCTCCTCGAACGCGAGGCCGCCATGACCGCCGACGCCGCCGCCCCCCGCCCGGACCCGGCGTGGGCGGCCGACCTCGACGCCGCCCTCGCCGGCCTCCCCGCCGCCTACCGGCTGCCGCTGACCCTCTGCTACCTGGAGGGGAGGACGGGGGACGAGGCCGCGGCCGAGCTGGGGTGGTCGCGGAGCACCCTGACCCGCCGCCTGACCGAGGGGCGGGAGGTGCTCCGCCGGCGGCTCGAACGGCTCGGCGTGGCCGTCCCGGCGGCGGCCCTGCTGGCCGTGCTGGGGGGGGCGGCCTCGGCCGCCGAGCCGCCGGCCGCCGCGGTCGCCGCCCTGACTGCCCCCGGTGCGGCGGGCGTGAGCCCGGTGGCCGCGGCCCTCGCCGACGGGTTCACCGCCGGGGGCGCGGGCCTGGGCAAGCTGTCAGCGGCGGTCCTCACCGCGGTGGCCGTCTGCGGGCTGGTCGGCGCGGGGCTGTTCGGCGGAGCCGCCCGCAACGAACCGGGCCGGCCCCCCAGCGCGGCGGCGGCCGATCCCCCGGCCCGACCCGACCCGCCAGCCGCAACCCCTCCGAAGGCCGACCCCGGCCCACCGGCCGCCGTGAAGCCGGCGGCCCCCGCCCCGCACGCCCCGAGGCTACGGGACGAGCAGCTGATCAGCTCGTGGCAGTGGGACAAGTTCAGGTGGCAGCCGGTGAACCCCGCACTCACCCGCCCGGTCGCCTTCGCCGTCACCGTCCCGCCGGGGCACAAGTACGTTACCGTCGCGGTGGACGACGCGAAGGGGGTGCGCGTCCGCAACCTCCTCGACGCGGTCGAAGTGACCAAGCTCGGGGGCGACCCTGGCGCACAGCAGCCGCAGCTGCTGGCGGTCGAGTGGAACGGGCTCAACGACGACGGCCGGCCGCTCCCGGACGGCGAGTACCGCGTCCGCGGCTGCTCGCACCCCGGCATGAAGCTGGTCTACGACTACAGCTTCCTCAACCCCGGCACCCCGCCGTGGGAGCTCTACCCGAACAGCGGCTGGGGCGGCGACCACGGCTTCCCGCACGCGATCGCCTGCCTCCGCAGCCACGGCGGCGGGGCGTGGCGGGTGGCGCTCGGCGGCGGGATCGCCGAGGGCGGCTCACCGGGGTTCGTCCTCGACGCGAACGGGCGCAAGATTCACGCCTTCGGCCGGGGCTGGGCCGGCCCCCGCGCCCTGGCCGCCGCCGACGGACATCTCTGGGTCGGGCTGTGGACGGGGAAGGATCTGCTGCGGATGGAGTACCACACCGGCAAGCAGGTGCCGTTCAAGACGGCGAAGGGGCCGCAGCCCGCCCTGACGTTCGACGCCGACGTGTGGGGGATCGCGGTCGGCACGGACCGCGTCGCCGTCCGCCTCCACGCCGAGAAGGATCCGAAGAAGGAGCGCGTCGTCGTGTTCGACCGGGAGACCGGGGAGAACCGGGTCGAGGTCCGGTTCCCGGCCCCGACCCGGCGGAACGGGCTGGCGTTCCGGCCGGACGGCAAGACGCTTCTCGTCGCCACCGACGCCGGCCTGTTCGCCCTCGACGCCTCCGACCCCGCGCCCACCCCCCGGCCGTTCCCGCTGGCCGGCGTCGAGAAGCCCGGGCCGCTGGCGACTGACGCGGCCGGGAATCTGTACGTCCTCGACCGCGGGGCCGACTACCGGGTGAAGGTGTACGACCCCGCCGGGAAGCTCGTCCGCGAGGTCGGCACGAAGGGCGGCCAGGGCGACCGGTTGGAGTACGACCCGGCCGCGCTGCACGGGGTCGAGGCGATCTCGGTGGACGACGACGGCAGCCTGTGGGCGGCCGAGAACGGCGACCTGGATACGCCGAAGGGCCGCGGGTTCGTCCGCCGGATCGCCGTCTGGGACCGGGCCGGCAAGCTCGCCCGCGACTTCGTCGGCACCACCTGGTACGCCGCCAACAACACCTGCCTCCACGAGCAGGACCCCACCCTCGCCCTCGGCTACGGCGTGGTCTACAAGCTGGAGCCCGGGGCCAAGCCCGGGTACCGGCCCTGGAAGTACCTCACCGCCGGCCAACCCACGGACGCCCCGCTCTGGCACTCGACCGGGGCGCCGTGGACGCTGTTCGGCTCGGTCCGCATGTTCCGGTCGGACGTGAGCGGCCGGGCGCGCGAGTACGTCCTCCAGTCGAACGGCTTCCCGATCCTGTTCCAGGCCGACGACGCCGGCGACTACCGGCCGGTGGTGGCGATCGGCTCGCACGAGATCAACAAGTGCTTCCCACAGGTGAAGGACGAACCCAAGGCGCTGTTCCTGTGGACCGACCTGAACGGCGACGCCCGCCCGCAGGAGGGCGAGTTCCAGCGCCTCCCCGGGACGACGTACCGGGCCGACATCGGGTGCGGCTACCCGCCGAACCGGGAGCTGGTCTGGTACGTCGAAGGGCTCGAGCTCCGGCCGGTGAGGTTCGCCCCGAACGGGGTGCCGGTGTACGACGCGGCGGCCGCGAGGCGGCTGCCGATCCCGCAGCACTACATCCCCGTCGGCCGGCACCTCGTCGCCGGGCTCGGCGGGACGTTCAACAGCCCGCGCGACGGCGTGTACGCGGTCGGCCACCACCTGTTCACGACGCCGGACGGCAGCCCTGTGGCACGCTACCGGTGCAACTGGCCGGCGGTCCACGCCTCCTGGAGCTCGACGCCGGGGTACAAGCCCGGCCAGACCGGGCGCGGGATCGGCGAGCTCCACTACGCCGGGGTGGTGGACTCGAGGTCGGACCTCGGGCACGTCGTCGCCATGCAGGGGAACTACGGCCAGTCGTTCGTCTGGAGCGGGGACGGGCTGTTCGTGACGGCCCTGTTCAAGGACAGCCGGCAGAACCCGAAGGGGTGGGGGGCGAAGGAGGAGTTCGGCGCCGACTGGACGGACATCACGATGATGGGCGAGTGCTTCGGAGGCATGATGTGCCGTCAGGACGACGGCAAGGTCCGCTACCTGTTCGGCCGCAACGGGTGCCACGTCGTCCGGGTCGAGGGACTGGAGGCGGTCAGGCGGTTCGACGCCGGCACGGTCGAGCTGAAGGGGCCGACCGCCGGCGGCACGGCGGCCCCGAAGGCCGACCCGCCGGACCGGGTGCTGCGGGTGCCGGACGTGACCGGGCGGTTCCCGGCGTTCAAGGCCGACGGCGACCCGGCCGAGTGGAAGGGCATCCCCCGCCTCGAGGTCCGGGTCGGGGACGACGTGGTCGCCCGCGTGGCGGTGGCCCACACCCGGCAGCACCTGTGGGTGCTGGCCGAGGTGGACGACCCGTCGCCGTGGCGGAACGCCGGGGCCGACCCGAAGCTCGCGTTCAAGACCGGCGACGCCATCGACCTCTTCCTCGGCACCGACCGCGAGCCGCGCCCGAAGGGGCACCTGACACTCATCCCGAAGGGGGACTTCGCCGCCCCCCGCGTCGACCGCACGGCCCCGGCCGCCGGCGACCTGCGGGTGCTGATCGCCCCTGCCGCGAAGGGGAAAGCCCCGGTGGTGACGGCATACCGGCCGGTCAGCCCGGAGGCGAAGCCGGAGGAGGCGTTCCCGTTCGAGTCGCCGGTCCGGCGGCTACGGTTCGACTCGGTCGCGCCCGTGCCCGACACGCAGGTCGCGGCGCGGGAGACGAAAACGGGCTACGTCGTTGAGGTGCGGCTGCCGTGCGAGCGGATCGACCTGCGGGACGCCGGCCGCGGCCTTCGGGTGCGGGGCGACCTCGGGGTGTTGTGGGGGAATGAGGCCGGCCTGGGGACCGAGCGGCGGGCGTACCTGTTCAACCGCGGCCCCGCCGCCGCGGTGGTGAGCGACACCCCGACCGAGGCCGAGCTGCACCCGGCCGAGTGGGGCGTGTGGGTGTTCGAGTGAGTGAGGATGGATCGCCGTGGCGTCCCCGGCCGCCGCCACACCCGCCCGAGGACGAGAAGGCGCACGCCACCTTGCCCCAGTGGTCGAACATGGCCTCGTCCCAGAACCGCTTCATCCGCCAGGACAGCACGCCCATGTTGGTCGGGCTGCCGCCCGCCAGCCCGTCGCACCAGTACACGTCGTCGGGCGAAGCCTCGTCGATCTCCCGCACCCGGACCTCGGTGCCCGGGATCGCGCCCGCCCCCTCGGCCACGAGGGCGGCCATCGTGGCGGTGTTCCCGCTCGCCGAGTGGTACAGCACCAGCACCTTGCCCACCTGGCCCTCCACCGTCTCGGCTTCGACGTCCCGGGGCACCCGCAACCCGGGCAGGCGACCGCGGGTTCGGTGTCACGGACGATCCGCCTCGTCCCTCCCCGGTGACGCCCCGGAGACCTGCTCATCGTAGTCGACGGCCGCCCGCGGGGTCGTGTTCACCCGGAGTTGGAACACGTCCGGGCGGGCGTGGTGGCCGACCGGGTCGAAGCCGAACCTGGCCCGCGAGATGTCGTCGGGGTCCAGGCCGGCGGTCAGCACGTCATCCGTCCCGAACGCCGGACCGGCCGGCACCTGCCCGAGCGGGCCGACGAGACACCTCCCCCCGCGGATGAGGACGGTGCCCGGGTCGCCCGCGTACTCCGTGACGTAGTCCGTCGGGCAGGCCGCCCTGGTCAGGTACTGGCAGGCCGAGAGCACGAAGCACCGCCCTTCGAGGGCGACGTGTCGCATGGCGGGGAGGGCCACGAGCATCAACGCGGCGGCCGGCTGCGGGCCGGTGAACCCGCGGAGTGAGCGGAACCCGACTGCGCGGACCAGCAGCCAGTCGGTGGCCCGCGTGCCGGGGCCGCTGCGTGACTTCGCCCGGCGGGCTCGCGGGCACGGTCGGAAGGGACGGATCGATCGCGTCTCTGGTCGAGGAGCCGATCGTGCTCGCCGGTTGGGAGTACCGGCCGGTCTACCTGTCGCTGGACCCGATGGGAGCAGCGCACGGCCGAGCCGGAGGGGTGTTCGAGCTGGCCTCCTGCTGCGGTCCGGTCACCACGGGCCGCTCGGCGCGTCGTCCGGGCCGATGTCCTCGGCGATGTGCTCGGCCACCGCGTCCCCGGTCATCCCGGCGGCCGACGCCACCCAGCCCCGGGCGATCACCCGGCACCGCCGCCGCTCGGCCTTCACGGCCTGCTCGACGGCCATCGCCACCAGCCCCTCGAACAGCGGCCGGCCGGGGAACTCCCCCGCGCTGTTCGCGTTCCACGTGGTCGCCGCCGCAACGGCCCGGTCCTTCGCTGTCATCAATCGCCCCTCACGGCCCCGACGGTCACGAGGTGCTTTCATACGCGGCGTCGCCGACACGGGCGAGCGATTCCCGCCCCTCCTTTCCCCGGCCTCGGTCCGTGTGGGCGTGGCGCCGTCGGTCGTCGGCAACCCGACCAGGTGGGTGTCGTTGGGCGGGGGTGTGGGCGCGGTTCAGCCGGCCCGCTCCAACTCCCGCCGGGCCTCGGCCAGCTCGGCGGGAATGGCGTCGGCGGGGACGTGGCGGTCCATCACCACGAAGGCGGCACGCAACCACCCGGCCCACCGGGCGCGCTCGGCGGTGATCGCCGCCCGGGCGGCGTCGGCCGACAGTTCCGGCGGCTCGATCGGGCACCAGCGTGTGCCGGGCGGCATCCCCGCCACGGTGCGGGGGTCGGGCTCGCCGAGTCGCCCGGCGACCAACAGCCCGCCCGGGCCGACGCCGACGAACACGGCCTCGGGTTCCGGGCTCCCCACCTCGTGGAGCCAGTACCAACCCAACTCCGCCGGCGCGGCGGACGTGCAGACGATTTTCACTTCCGCCCCTCGCCTCCGGCTTCTCCCCCACCGGATGAAGCGGCGGCGGGTCGGCCATGACCCAATGATGAGCCGGTTGGTTGTGGTAATCAAGAGGGGGTATGAACGGGCGCAATCGGTCACACCCCGGTGAGTCGCTGGGGCGCGGGTCGTCGGGCGAAGCGAGCTTCGACGGCCTCCGTCACGAACCGGAACACGTCCCGCTTCTGCTGCCGGCACGTCTCGATCACGCTCGGCATCGTCTCCACGAACCGGCTCCCCCGCTCACTCTGCGTCCCGAACGACAGCTTCCGCCAGATCACCGCGTGACGCAGCCCCGCTCGCTGGCGTTGTTCGTCGGCTCGACCCCGTCGTGGTCCAGGAACGCCCACAGCCAGTCCCGGTGGTCGTGCAGTTCCCGGCACATGCCCACCAGCCGCGGGTTCCCGCTGGACGCCCCGCGCAGCAGCACCCTCCCCACCGCCCGGCGGGCCGGCTCCAACATCCTCTTGAGGTCCGCCCGGGTGATCGTCCCGTCCCGGCACCGCGACCACGGCCGGAACACCTCCCGGGTCGGCCGCATCAGGTCGCGGCCGAGCCGCGCCACCTGCGGGTCGTCGCCGTCGATCAGCGCCCGGATGTCCCGCCTCAGGTGCGCCCAGCACCACTGGAGCCGGCCCACCGGCCAGTACATCTTGGCCCGATCGCACACGACCACCACGGCGAACCGGTCGGTCAGCAGGTCGTCGAGGAGGGTCGCCTCGCGGGTCGGGCGGATGGCGAACACGGTGAACCACCTCGCCACACACGTCCACAGCCAGGCCTTCGCCGCCGCCTGCCGGGTCGCCGACTCGTCGATCCCCAGGTGCGGCTGGGTCGGCACCCGGGCCGCCAGCGCGTCGTACGTCGGGCGGAGGGCGTCGGTCACCTGGTGCTGCATCTTCACCGCCAGCGCCGCCCAGCACGGCTGACCGAGGAGGGATTCGAGGAACAACGCGGTGCGACGCTTGCTCTGGCGGAAGTTGGCCATGAGCAAGCCGGTGAAGGCGACCAGCCGCGGGCCGGACTGGCCGACGGGGACGCCGGCCGGGAGGTCGGCGCAGGTGGTCGCCCCGCACCGGCAGGTGAGCCGGTGACGCCGGTACTCGGTGACGACGGGCCGGATCTCGGGGAGTTCCCAGACCTGATGCCGGAGCGGGGACGGGTCGGTCCCGGCGAGGGGCTCGTGACACCGCCGGCAGGTCGTCGGGGCGACCGGGACGACCCGGTCGCAGTCGTCGGTGGGGAGGAGCGGTCGGGCGTGCTTGGGGTGCCCCGGTTGGCCGCCCCGCTTCTTGCGGGACCGGGGCCGGACCGGGGCCGGCTTGGCGTGCGGGTGCTGGGTGCTGGGCGGGAGGGATGAGTTCTGGGGCGTCGGGTGTCGGTCGGCGAGTTGGCCCTTGAGGTCGCGGACCTCGGCCCGGAGTTGGTCGATCTCGGCGAACAGGGCGAGGACGAACGCCCGCACGGCGGGCGTCATCCGGGCGGCGAGTTCGGGCGGGATACCGCGGCCGGCGGTTCGCGTCATGCCGCCAACGTCGCCGAAACCGACCGCCCGGACCAGATCAACTGCGCGGGGTGTGAACCGTTACCGAATCTCCTCGGCGACGACGGCGAACCCGCGGCCCGCCTCCCCGGCCCGCGCGGCTTCGATGGAAGCATTGAGGGACAACAGGTTGGTGCGCTCGGCGATGAGGTTGATGGTGTTGACGATGCCGCCGATCTCCCCGGCTCGCTTCCCCATGTCGCGGATGGCGCCGGCGGACTGCCCGAGCGAATCCCGTACCCGGCCGAGGCCGGTAATCGATTTCTGCACCGCCGCCCCGCCGGCCTCGGCGTCCCGGCTCACCCGCCGGGTCGTCTCGTCGGCCTGCCGGGTGACGTCGGCGATCGACCGGATCGACCGCTCCAGCTGGGTCGCGCCGGACGCGGCGGCCGTGGCCGCGTCGGTGATCCGGTCCACGTTCTGCGCCACCCCGGCGGCCGACCGGGCGATCTGCTCCACGGCCGTCGCCACCCCCTCGACCTCGCCCGTCAGGCTCTCGGCCGTGGCCGCCACCTCCTCGGTCGACGCCGCCATCTCGTTGATCGCTGCCGCCGTGCTCTCGGCCGCCGCCGTCAGGTCGTCGGCGTTCCGGGCGACGCCCTGCACCGACCGGGCCAGCTCCTCGACGGCGGTGCTGCTCTCCTCGATGCCGGCGGCGAGGGAGACGGTGTCCTCGCTCACCCCCTTGATCGACGCCGCCATCTCGGCGACCGCCCCGCGGAGCTCGGTCGCCGACGTGGCCATCTCCTGCGCCCGGGCGGTGACGGCGGCGACCGCGGCGGCCGTCTGCTCGAGCGTCCCGGCGGTCTCGGCGACGGCGGTGTTGAACCGGGTGGCGTTACCAGTCACCTGCTCGACGGACGCGGCCATCTCGTTGACCGACGACGCCAGCTCCTCGGCGGCGCCGGCGACGGTGGCGACCTGGCCGGCCGTCTCTTTGAGGGACGCGGCCGTTTCGTTGGCCGAGCTGGCGGCGTCGTCCAGCGACCGGAGCTGGAGGCGGGTGCCGGCGAGCACCTGGTCGGTGGTGCGGACCAGCTCGTCGGCGGCGGTGGAAATCTGGTCCGCCTCGCCGCGGAGTGTCTCGGTGTCGGTGGCGGCCATGACGGCGGGCTCCGGGTGTCGGTGGTCGGGTGGGCGGGCGAGCCGAACGCCGTCAGGCGTCGGGTGCCGCGGTGGCGGTGTGCTCCAGCACGGCGGCCACGTCGAGAATCAGGATCACCTTGCCGGCCAGGGTGGCGACGCCGGCCAGGTAGCTGCCGCCCGTCCCGGCCAGCCCCTCCGGCGGCGGCTGCACGGCGTCGGCCGGGATGGTCACGAACTCGCGGGCGGCGTCCACGATCAACCCCACGGCCCGGCCGGCGTGGGCCACGACCACGAGGCGCGTCCGCAGGTCGTAGGGCACCCAGCCGAACCGGAGGCGGAGGTTCACCGCCGGCACCACCCGGCCGCGGGAGAACACCACGCCGTCCACGAACGCCGGAGCGTTCGGCGCCGGCGTGATCTGCTCGACCATCTCCATCCGCTCGACGGCCCGGCTCGGGACGGCGTAGGCGGTGCCGGCCAGCTCGCACAGCACGTACGGTTCGGCGCTGCTCACGGTTTCCCCCCGGGGGTGTCGGCCGGCCGGCGGCGGGTGCGGGCGAGGCGGGCCAGGCCGGCGGTGTCGAGGATGAGCACGGCCCGGCCGTCGCCGAGCTCGGTCGCCCCGGCCACGCCCGGCACCTGCACGAGCGGGTCGGCCAGCGGGCGGACCACGACCTCGCGCACCCCGAGCACCTTGTCCACGGCCAGGGCGACCGGCGCCCCGTCCCCGACGACGAGCGCGACGACCGGCCCGGCCGACCGCCCGAGCCCGAACACGTCCGCCAGCCGCACCAGCAGGAGCACGCCGCGGTGGGCCAGCAGCTCGTTGTTCTCCATCGCCGTCAGGGCCGCCGGCTCCACCGCCACGACCTCCCGCACGGCCGACTGGGGGACGGCATACGACCGGCCGCCGGCGGTGACGATGAGCGCGTCGGTGATCGCCAGCGTCAGCGGCAGCCGGGCGGTGAAGCGGGTGCCGCGGCCGCGTCGGGTGTCGAGCGCGAGCGTGCCGCCCAGGTCTTCGACCGCCCGCGCCACCACGTCCATGCCGACGCCGCGGCCGCTCGCCCGGTCGGCCCCGTCGCGCGTCGAGAAGCCGGGGGCGCACAACAGTTCCAGCACGCCGGCCAGGTCGACGGGGGCGTCCGCGGGGACGAGGCCGGCGGCGCGGGCGCGGGAGAACACCGCCTCCACGTCGATGCCGCGGCCGTCGTCCTCGACCTCAACGACGACCGCGCCGCCGGCGGCCGCCGCTCGCAGGTCGATGCGGCCGCGCGACGGCTTCCCGGCGGCGACCCGCTCGGCGGGGGCTTCGAGCCCGTGGCTGACGGCGTTGCGGATCAGGTGCAACAGCGGGTCGGCCAGTCGCTCCACGACGTACTTGTCCACCTCCGTCGCCTCGCCGGTCAGGACGAGATCGACATCCCGGCCGGCCTCGCGGGCCAGGTCGCGCACGACGAACCGCATCCGGGCGAACACGTCGCGCACCGGCACCAGGCGGACGCGCATCACCCCCTCGCGGAGGTCGCGGAGCTGGCGCTCCATCACCCGGCTCGTCTCGCGCAGCTCGCGCCACTCGGCCGGCGGGAGGGCGGCCGCGGCGCGCCCCAGCCCGTTCTCCAGCCGGGCGCGGGTGATGACCAGTTCGCCGACCGTCCGCATCCGATCGTCGAGCCGGCCGAGGTCCACGCGGACCAGGTTCGCCGGCGTCAGCGACACGGCCCGCGGGGCGGCGGCGGCGGGTTCGTACCGCTCGACGGTCAACCCGTCGTCGGCGACGGCCGCGGCGAAGTCGTCGCCCGCCGCCACGACCAGGAACGTGAAGCTGACCCCGCCCGGCACCACGGTCGGTTCGGCGTGAACGATCTCGCCGGCGGCGCGGAGGCGGTCGCGGACCGCGGTCACCGTCAGCCCGCGGCCGGTGAGCGCCGGCGTGGGGGCGAAGCGGACGCGCCACACCGCCGCCCCCGCGCGGGCGGCGGCGTCGGCCCGCGCGACCGGGTCCGGGGGCGGCGGAGCCGGGGCGACCGCGGCCGCGTCGTCGGCCGGCAGCAGCGCCGCGACGCGGCCGACGAGCGCTTCGACGGGCGGCACGGCGAGCCCTTCGGCCCGCGCCGCGATCACCTCCTCGAGCGCCTTCACCCCGTCGAGGAGGGCGGCGCCGCCGGCGGCGGACAGCCCGACGGCGCCGCGGCGGACGGCCCCGAGGTAGCCTTCGAGGGCGTGGGCGAGGTGCTCGGCCTCGCGCAGCCCGACCATTCCCGACAGCCCCTTGACCGTGTGGAAGTTGCGGAACAGGGCGTCGAGGTGTCCGCGGTCGTGGCGGGCGGGGTCGGGTTCGAGCGCGAGGAGCACCCGACCCGCCGCGGTCAGGTGCTCCTCGCACTCGGCCAGGTAGACGGGGAACAGATCATCGGGGTCGTCGCTGCCGGGCACGGTGGCCTGCGCAATCCGTGGGACCGCCGCGGCGGCCGCCCGCGGGTGCGGGGTGTCCACGATGAATAATTAGCCTAAACCGACGTGGCTACCTAGTCGGCGCAGGCCGCCGATCCCGCATTCCGGCCCGCGGCGCGCCGGCGCATCCCCGCCAGGCCGCTCAACCCGTACTTCCCGAGGTGGGGCTTCCGCTCATCCCCCCACCGTGACGCCCCTGTCTTGACCGGCCGGCCGGAAGCCGGCCCCGGGTGCCCCTGCCGATTTTGGCACATGACCGATCCCCGCGGAGAATTTTTGCCGCACGATGAAGAACGATAAACGCACGATCCGAACAAAGGCCGGGTTCGGATCGTGCGTTTATCGTTCTTCATCGTGCGGCTCACTCCGGCGGAGGAATGCCAAGAACGAAAGGGGCACCCGCCGGCCCCACCCCGTGTGCCGTTGCGGTTGAACGGCACGCGGTGCGGTCCTACGATGCCGTGTTGAAGCCTTCGGGCGCGTCGGCCCGCGTTCCGACCGAGCCCGCCTGCGACTTTCCGGACGCACTGCACCCCCGAGCCGAGGAGCGGTCATGCCCGACGCCGTCGATTTCCTCACCCGCCGCGGGCTGCTCCAGGCCGGCGGCGGCTACCTCGGCCTGAACCTCGGCGGCCTCCTCCACGCCCGCGCCGCCGCGGCCCCGGCCGCCACGCCGCGGCCCATCCGGGCGTGCGTACTCGTCTTCCTCTACGGCGGCCCGAGCCACCTCGACACGTTCGACCTGAAGCCGAACGCCCCCGCCGAGGTCCGCGGCGAGTTCCGCCCCATCGCCACGAGCGTGCCGGGCCTGCGGGTGTGCGAGCACCTGCCGCGGATGGCCCGGGTGATGGGCAAGGTGGCGCAGGTGCGGAGCGTGTCGCACGCGGCCCGGCTGCACGACTCGGCGTCGATCCACGCCCTGACCGGCCGGCCGCTCGACGGCCCCGACCGCGAGCTGTTCGCCCCGCAGCCGCAGACGTACCCGAGCTACGGCAGCGCCGTCGCGTACCTCACCCGCGGCCGCGGCGCCGACGTGCCGTCCGCGGCGCTGCCGTTCCCGTTCCACAACGTCGTGCCGACGCCGTGCCAGGGCGGCGGGTTCCTCGGCCGCGCCTACGACCCGCTGTGGGTGGACGTGGACGCCGCCGCCCGCGAGTACCGCGCCGGCGCGCTGCGCCCCGCCGCCGACGTGTCCGCCGCCCGCCTCGGCGGCCGCCGGCGGCTGCTGGACGCGCTCGGCCGGCCCGGCGGCCCGGTGTACGAGTCGGCGTACCGGCTGCTCGACGCCGAGTCCGTGCGCGCCGCCGCGGACGTGACGCGCGAGCCGCCGCGGGTGCGCGAGCGCTACGGGTTCGGCGCCGAGCCGGCGGCGGTCGGCGAGGGCGGCGGCGGCGGGAACGGGGCCGAGCTCGGCGTGTCGCGGCAGATGCGCGGGCAGAACTTCCTGCTGGCGCGCCGGCTGGTCGAGGCCGGCGTGCCGTTCGTGACCGTGTACGACTTCAAGCAGCAGGGCCAGAACTGGGACGCCCACTTCAAGGGGGCGAACCAGCACCGCACCCACCTGCTGCCGCAGTTCGATCAAGGACTGTCGGCGCTGATCGAAGACCTGGACGTGCGCGGGCTGCTGGATTCGACGCTGGTGGTGGCGATGGGCGAGTTCGGGCGGACGCCGCGGGTGAACCGCGACGGCGGCCGCGACCACTGGCCCGACTGCTACACCGCCCTGTTCGCCGGCGGCGGCGTGACGGGCGGCGCCGTATACGGCGCCAGCGACCGCCTCGGCGCGTTCCCGGCGCTGGACCCGGTCACGCCCGGCGACCTGGCCGCGACGATCTTCTGGCGGTTCGGCCTCGACCCCGCGGCGGAGGTGCTCGACCAGGGCGGCCGCCCCCACCGCCTCGCCGCCGGCGAACCGCTGCGGCGGCTGTTCGGAGGTCGACCGTAAGCGGCACGGGCGCTCACTCCGCCCGGCCGTGCCGCCACTCCAGGAACGACGCCCAGTGCCCGGCGAAGCGTTCCGAGTACCGGGCGTCCATGTCGGGCTGGCCGGCCGCCGGTACGACCGCGACCGGGACGAACGCCAGCCGACAGCCCTCGGCCGCTTCAAACTGCGACTCGAAGCGCCGCATCCCGTACCCGAGCTCGCCCAGGAACGCGCGGTAGCTCCCCGGCCGGTCCGACGACCCGCTGATGGCGTCGAGTACGCCTTCGAGGGCCATCACGACCGACTCGACGGCCGCCGGCGGGCCGAAGAGTTGAGGTCGGGTGGCGAGTTGGCGGTAGACCCAATCGACGTGACGCCGGACGGCGTCGTCGGTGTTCTCGGGCGTCATCGGGTCGTCGCCCTCGGGTGCGGGGTCGTGCTGAAGTCGTAGTAGTGATTGAACTCGGCCTCGGTCCAGTTGTTCAACCTTCGGAACTCCGTCTCCCACTCTTCGAGGCCGATCCCGTTCGGGTGGAGCTCGTCGTAGAGCCGCCCGTCTTTGACGACGACGCTGTGATACTGGTAGTCGCCGCGGACCCGGTTTTCACCCGGGAGGTAGCCGGTCGCCGGGAGCCCGTTCTTGGGAACGAGGTGCATGACCGTCCCTTGGATCTTCTCCGCGCACGCCTTCGCCCACGTCGAACAGTCGATCGTGAGCATCGGGATGCGGATCGCCCCGACGTCATCCCGCCAGAGGTCACGCAGCACCGGCCGCGCGGCCCGGGCGGCGTTCTTCAGCGCCTCCAACTGCGCCCGTGAAATCTGTACGGTCAGGCGGACGGCCTTGGTCGCACCGCGGACCGCCCCGATCCCACCGACCACGGTCGACGGCACGACCACGGTCAGCCGGCCGTTCGCCTCGGCGCTGCCGTCGGCGTAGCGCCGCTCGAGTTCGTCCAGCAGTTGCTGCCGGGTCTCGGGGCTGTTGCAGAGCAGTTGAAGTGCGGCGGGCAATTCCGCGATGTTGACGACGAACTCGATCGGCCCGGTGACCAGCCCGACCAACTCCTCGAATACCCCGCCGAGGAACCGGTCCGCCGCGTTCGCCGGCGGGGGCGGGGTCACCGGCCGCACGTCCCGCGTCGGGTTCCCGCTCAGATCCTGCCCGGTGATCACGAGAAGCCCGCCCGGCGGATCCCCCTTCGACTGCGGCGCCGGCAGCGACCCCACCCCGGGCGTCCCGTTGGACTGCTGCATCGCCAGCTGCAGCTGCCGCCGCACGTGATCGTCGTACGTCGGCGGCGTCGGGAGGTAGTAAATGACGACCGGTTGTGGCGTGGCGTTCCCGACCGGGGTCGGAGTGTTCGACGGCGTCGTGGTGACCTCGGAACCGCCCGGGACGGTCGGCGCGGCGTCCCCGGTGGATACGGACACGTCCCCCGGGCCGACCGGAGCCGGCACCGACGGGTCGATCGCCGGCACGCCGGGGCCGGGAGCCGGCGTGTCGGACGCGGATTCCGTACCGGCCGAACCCGCGGCCTCGTACTGTGAAACGATGAGGTCGAGGTACGCACCCCACCACTGGTCCGCACCCGACGGGGGAACTGTTGCGGGATCGTCGCGCGGGGCCGCCTCGGGGTTCGGGGGTGTCGCCGCCACCGACTCGGGTGGGGCCGGCGGCACGTCGGTGGGTGGGTCGAGCGGGAGCCAGGCGGTGGGCGTGTCGCGGGTCTCGAGTGCTTCCAAGCCGAGGCCCAGCGGCTGGCGGCGGCGTGGCGTGCGGACGCGGAAAGAACGAAACAGCCGGAGCACGGCGGCTCGTCGGATAGGAGGGTGCGGGTCGAAGTTGCGGAAGTCTACGCCCCCCCGGTTATCAAGACCTGTGGCACGATTATTCAGTTTTTTCGGTCGCACCGGAGGACGGCGATGATTAACACCCCGCTCTGCCAGGTCAAGCCCGTCGTCGTGCCGGCGCAGTTCTTCGTGTTCGGGCCGCTCGTCGCCGGGTTCGTGTCGATCTTCCCCGCGATGTTCGTGCTCGTCGTCGGCGGCATGTTCGGCGATCCGTTCGAGCGCCTCGGCCACGGCTTCAACACCGGCCCCGCCGTCACCACGTACTTTCTGGCGTTCACGATCGTGCTCGGGCTCGTCGGCCTGAAGTGCTTCCGGGAGCCGCAGCTGACGACGTACCGGGTGTTCGACGACCGCGTGGAGTACGACGAGGGGTTCTTCAACAAGCGCCGGCGGACGGTGGTGATCGACCAGATCATCGGCGTGGAACTGACCGAGGGCGTGCTCCAGCAGACGCGCCAGGCCGGCACCGTGTCGCTGGTGACGCAGCAGCTGGAAAGCAGCGGCGGCGTGCTGTCGAATCGGAAGGCGTCGCTGGTGAACGTGCCGGAGCCGCGCGTGGTGTACGACCTGATCCGCTCGCTGGCGCTCAAGCGGGGCCGGTCGCTTGGCGCCGGCGGAGCAGGCAGCTGACGCCCCCGACGACCGCGACCAGCGCCCCCGCCTGCACCAGCAGCGTGGACGGGTACATGTAGCGGTACTGCGGTCCGGCCGTCGCCAGCGCGTACGACGCCACGTAGCCCAGCGGCAGCAGCGCGACCAGCAGCCCCGCCTGCGCCCGCCGGCTCCCCCGCCACGCCGCCGCGCCGGCGACCACGACGACGACGAGGTTCACGATCACCCACGGCAGGTGATTCATCACCACCCGCCGCCCCGTCGGCGACGCGTCCGCCGCGCGGTCCACGTCCGCGAGCCGCTCCCGGAACCCGGCGAACCCGCGGTTCGGCGCCAGCCCCAGGGTGTTCGACACGATGCCGGTCGGGTGCCAGTGCTCGCCCGGATGGTCCATCGTCAGGTGGCCCCAGAACGCCTGCCACTTCACCCCCGCGACCGTCCCCGGGGCCACCCGCAGCGCCCGCCGGTAATCCTCGACCAGTTCCGCGTGCCGGCTGCCGAGGCGCTGCGTCCCGTCCACCACCTCGCCGACGAAGTTCACGTCCGTCGGCCGGTGCTCGGCCGGGCTGTACTGGTACATCGTGTTCACGAACCCCGGGACGTGCTTCACCCGGAAGCGGTCCTCGATCAGGTGGGCGTTCGTGTACGGCAGCTCGGCCCGCAGGTCTTCCCGCGCGACGCACACCCCGACCAGCTCGACCGCCAGCACCTGATCGACCGGGTGGAGCCGCTCCACCGGGTACGGCCACGTCAGGAGCGGGCCGGCGACTAACGGCAGCACGGCGACCGCGACGGCGGCCGGGAGCCGCGCCCGGCCGGCGGCCGCGAGCCACGCCAGCACGGCGATCAGCGGGACGAGCACGACGGCGTTGTGCCGCACCAGCACCGCCGCCGTCGAGCCCAGCACCGCCGCGGCCCACCACGCGGCGCGGCCGCCGGCGAGGAGGTTCAGCCAACCCGCGACGGCCCACGGCAGGGCGACGAGGAGCCAGCCGTCGGTCTGGACGTAGACGAGGAAGTACGCGAGCGGCGACGGCGGGACGAGCAGCACCACCACGACGCCGACCGCCGCGGCGGCTTCGGCCCGCGCGGACAGGGCGGCGGGGAACGCGAAGCGGAGCCCGGCGCGCGCGGCCTGCGCCAGCCCGGCGCACCCGAGCACCGCCTGGACGAGCGTCGCGGTTCCGAGCGAGCCGGTGGTGAGGAGCACCCACCGCAGCGCGACGGACATCGCGGGCGGCGACCAGTCGTTGAACGTGCCGGCCCACGCCTGGTGGACTTGCCACATCCCGTCCGAGCCGATCAGCCCGGGGCGGAACACTTGCGATACGCCCCAGCCGAGGAGGCCGGCGGCGAGCCCGATGATGACGTGGGCCTGAACGGGCGTCGTGATGCGCATCGGGTCAATCCCGTTTCGGGCGGTCATTCGCCATCGGAGAATGCTCCTCCGCGTGGCGAGCCGACCGCCGTGAGGCGGCGGGTGCCGTTCCTCACCCGCCGCCTCACGGCGGTCGGCTCGCCGGGTGGTGCGTGATTCCCGGAACCGTGTCACTCCCGCACCAGCAGCCCCATCGCCTGCCGCAGCCGGGCCTCGGCGCGGTGCCAGTCGGCCGCGGCCTCCAACACCGCCCCGCGGGCCTTCAGCAGGTCAAGCCGCGCCGCCGTCAGCTCGGCCTGAACCGACAGCCCCGCCGCGGCCTGCTTCTCCAGTTCGACCACCCGCGCGGCCGCGTCCGTCACCCCGGCCGCCCGCGCCGCCGCGGCGGCGCGGTGGCCGTGGAGCGTCGCCACCGCCGCGCGCACCTCCGCCTCGGCCTGCCGCTCCCGCCCCGCCAGCGCCGACGCCAGCCGGTCCGCGGAGCCGTCGTCCTTCCCGCACAGCGCCATCAGAAGCGCCGCCAGCGGGTGCCCGGTCGCGGCGGCGAGGAGCGGGTTGATGCTCGTCAGCGCCTGGTCGGACAACCCGCTGTCACTCCCGTCGCGGCACGCCGTCAGGGCGCGGAGGAAGTTCAAGTCGGGCCGGTAGCGGAGCGCCGTGCGGACGGCCTCGGCGGCGTCCACGTCCTCGCCGCGGACGCGGAGCGGGTCGGCGGGGCCGAGCGGCGTGGCGTCGGCCGGGTCGAGCCCGAGTCGGCCGCGGAGGCTCGCGTTCAACGCCCCGATGCCGCCGTGCAGCTGCCCGAGCTGGGCGTCGAGGTCGTGCAGCTGCGCCCGCAGCGGGTCGCCGCGGTCGCGCAGGCCGTGCTTCGCGGCGGCGTCCGCTTCAGCGACGCGGGCGGCGACCTCGGAGCGGGCGGCGACGAGGAGGTCGAACTGGGCCTCGGCGCGGGCGAGCTTGTAGTAGTCGTCGAGGGCGTCGCCGGCGGCGCGGTTGCGAAGCTCGTCGGCGGCGTACCCGCGGACGGCGCGGGCGCACGCGGCCTTCTCGTCCTTCTTCGGGCGGAGCCGCGGGTGGCTCGGGCCGTCGTTGTCCGGGTGGTTGTCGAGGTCGTCGGCGAGGGGGGTGTACTTCACCGCGAGCGCCCGGCAGTCCGCGGCGGTGAGCCGGCGGACGGTCGTGGGGCGGGCGGGGGTCGTGACTCCCGCGAGCGCGGAGGTGTCGGCTTCGACCGGCTGTCGGGCCACGACCGGCAGTTCGGCGGCGGCGTGGGTGGGCGTCGAACACGTGCGGGTGTGGTGGCACCCCGCCGCGGCCGCGACCAGCACCCAACAGGCGTAGGAAGTCGCCCCCCGGCGCATCGCCGCCCCCGCGGTGGAATCGGTACCCGCGGTAAGATCGGCAAAATCGGCACGCCCCGGTGAGTCGATTTCCGCCCCGGCTACGGCAGCAGGTCGGCGACCGCGGAAGTTGGGGCGGCGAGCGGGGCGACGGTGTCGGCGCGGTCGAGGTAGCGGAGGCTGCTGTAGGCGTGGCCGAAGCGGGCGGCCGCGTCCGGCTTGGGGTCGCGGAACACGATCAGGCGGTTGTGAACGAGATCGACGACCCAGTAGTCGGCGATGCCGCCCGCGGCGTAGAGGCTCGCCTTGTCGCCGGTGTCGTAGGCGAGCGAGCTGTCGGCCACTTCCACGACGAGGAGCGCGGTCGTCGGGTGCGGACCGGGCTGGCGCGGCAGCGGGCCGGGGACGACGGCCACGTCCGGTTCAGGGTCGGAGGTCTGCCCGAGATTCAGGGGGAGTTGCGCCCGGTAGATGTACCGGTCGCCGAGCGCCATCTGGAGTGCGGTCTGCGTGTTGACGATGCCCCAGGCGTGAGGCTCGTTGTGCGGGACCATGGCGATGATCTCCCCGTCGATGAGCATGACCCGCTTGCCGGCGAAGTAGCCGTCCTCGGCGAGGCGGTAGTATTCGTCCCGGGTCCAGCGGAGCGGCGCGACCGGCGGCAGGTGGGCGAACGGGTCGGCCGGGGCGGCCGGCGGCGGCGCTGGGAGCGTGGGCGCGGACATGCGGGGAACCTCCACGAGCGATCGACGGCATTGTACCGGCGGGACACACCCTGAGCCGGCCCCGTCAGGGGTCGGAGTCGCACGCGCACTCCGACCCCTGACGGGGCCGGCTCAGGTACGCTGTCATGCGGCGCCAACAAGAGCCGTCACTTCGCCGCCAGCGGCACCACGCCGTCCCAGCCGGGCGGCGGCGTGTGGTTGTGCTGCAGAATGAACCCCGTCAGCAAGTCCTTGCCGCGGTCGCGCGGCGGCAGGCGGTGCAGGCGCTCGTCGGCCGTCGCCCAGTCGCCGGCGATGAACGCCACTACCGCCTCGGCGTAGTCCGCCAGATGAAGGTTGGTCAGCACCGCGTCGGGGCCGGCGGGCGGGAGCAACTCGCTCACGTCGAGCGCGGTTTCCAACCCGGCCGGCTTCACCCGCGCCAGTCGGCGGACGCGGGCCACGTCCGCCGGCAGGTGCGCCCGCACCGCGGCCGCCGTCGCCTCGTCCAGCAGCACCGGCACCCGCAGCGGCTTCGTCATCCCTTCGAGCCGCGACGCCAGGTTCACGACCGGGCCGAACACGCCGACCTTCGCCTGCTCCGCGGTGCCGATCCCGCCGGCGACGGCGCGGCCGGTGGCGATGCCGATGCCGGCGCGGAAGCCGTACAGCGGGTGCGCCCGGTCGCCGCTCACCGCCTCGAACCCGGCCCGGATCGCCAGCGCCGCCCGGCACGCGTTCTCCACCTTCGCCGGGTCGTCCAGCGGCCAGCCCCAGAAGCCCATCGCCGCGTCGCCCAGGAAGTCCGCGATCGCCCCGCGGTTCTCCACGATCGCCCGCGTCATCACGCCGAGCGCGGCACTCACCCGCGTCAGCACGTCGAGCAGTTTGCCGGCGCCCTCCTCCACCGTGCGCGAGAACCCGCGCAGGTCGCAGAACAGCACGGTCGCGTCGACCTCGCGCGGCTCCAGGGCGCGGGCGGCGTCGCGGCCGGCGACGACGTGCAGCACGCCCGGCGAGAAGAAGCGGCGGAACACCCCCTGCCGCTCCCGCAGCACCTGCACCTGCCGCAGCGAGCCGAGGATGTCCGCCACCAGTTCGGCGAACTTCACGTCGTCGCGCAGGTCGTCAGCGGTCGCGGGGAACGACAGCGTGGCGCCGGTGTCGGACACGAACCGGCCGGCGGCGACGAGCCCCCAGCCGCGGCACGCCTCACCCCCGACCGGCGTGCAGAACGACCAGTCGAACCCGCCCTGGACCGTAAATTCGGCCGTCGGCTCGTGCGACCGCGCGGGGTCGCGCCAGACGTGCAGCACGGTCGCTTCCCGCGCCGACACCGCCTCCACCACCAGCCGCCGGCTCGGGACGAACGCGCCGTCGGCGGCGCGGCGGCGGTCGGTGTGGAGCACCCGCACCGGCGCCTCGGGCACACTTCCGGCCGGGCCGAACAGCTCGACCGCGCCGACCTCCGTGGCGACCAGCGCCACCGCGTCCGCGCGCGGCAGGCCCGCGAGCAGCATCGCGCACACGCCGGCGAACAGCTCGGGGTCGGACGCCGCCCCGGCGATCACGTCCGGCAGCTTGCTGAGCACGTCGAGGCGGTGCGGGGCGTCGCGGAACGGGACGTTCGCCAGCTCGCCGTGGGCCAGCGTCAGCGACTCGTGCCGGGCGCCGCGGTCGGACGAACTCGGGGCGTCGGCGGCGACGGTGAAGGTGGTGTGGCCGACGACGAACCCGCCGCCGACGCCGAGCTCGAACGGGCCGGGGGCGGGGTCGCCGTCGCGGAAGACGGGGTTGCGCGCGACCGCGTCGGGGCGGACGTGGAGGCGGTTGTTCGCCCACTCCAGCTCGGCGTGGCGGCGCGACAGGAACGGCTCCCACGCGGCGGCCCAGGCGTCGCGGCCGAGCACGACCGGCCCGGCCGGCAGCCGGCGGCGCCAGTGGTTCTCCGGCTGCGGCCCCTGGGCGATGAGTTCGGGCATGGGGTGCTCGGTCAGCGCCGCCCCTTGGGGAACAGGACACGCATCGCCCGCCCGACCTGCCGGCGGTGGTGCCAGCGGCGGAAGTACTCGACGGCCGCGAACACCGGCAGCAGGACGAGGGCGCCGAGGCACCCTTCGGGGCCGTCCGTGCCCACCCGGCGCGGCAGCGGGTCGTCGCGGTCGTGGTCGAACCGGTTGTTGAGGTGCGCCCGCACGCCGCGGGCCGACGCCGCCGGGAAGTTCACCCGGAACGCTTCGCCCTCCTCGACCAGTTCGTCTACGCTCATGGCGGGCCGGTGTCCGAGCGCCGGGGTGATGAGTTCACCGTACACCAGCGCGGGCCGCCCCGCCAGTCGGCGGGTGCGACAGCCGGGCTCGCAGGCGCGCTCGATATCGCGGAGGCTGTACGGGATACGCCGGTCCTCCTCATGGTGGCCGGCGGCCGGGTGGCGTACCGTGGCAACGAGCTCCGTCGCCGGCGGCGTTGCCGGAACCCCCGACCCCGCCCGCCGGGAGGTGAGGGTTATTCCGACACTTCGGGCGGTAGCGTTCGGTCCGAATGCGGCCCACCGATTGACCGCGTGTGCCGATCTCGTTATTGTCAACTCCGCTTACCTGAAGCGGCTGCCCCGCCCATCCAGCCTGCTCCCCGCAAACGGTCCAACTCAACCCCCTCGACTCGACACCAGGTGCCACCATGCCCGCCCGCCCGCGTCCGCCGGTCCCGTCCGCCATCGGGCTCGAACCCCTCGAAGGCCGCATCACCCCCGCCGTCCGCTACGTGGACAACCCCGGCGACTACGTCATCACCACCGACCAGGGCGCCCCCGGGCTCGACAACGGCGACACCGTCACGTTCAACCCGTCCGGCGGCACCCAGACCCCCGTCACCGGCCTCATCTTCGGGACCGACGCCTTCAGCACCATCCAGGCCGCGGTGAACTTCGCCACTGCCGGCGACACCATCAACGTCGCCCAGGGGACGTTCGCCGAGCAGGTGAACGTGAACAAGCAACTGTTCCTCCGGGGCAACCAGGCCGGGGCCGACGCCCGGGCCGGCCGGACCGGCCTGCCGGCGACCGAGACGGTGCTCGACGACACCGCCAACAGCGGCCGCACCCCCGTCTTCGTCACCGCCAGCGACGTGGTGCTCGACGGGTTCACCGTCCAGGGGACCACGAACGGCAACAACTTCGGGTTCGGCGTCTTGATCAACGCCGGGACGGCCGGCACCGAGGTCCGCAACAACATCATCCAGAACAACATCGCCGGCATCTCGCTGGCGAACACCAGCGCCGCCAACCCGACGGTGATTTCGCAGAACCTGATCCGCAACAACAACCAGCCCGGCCCGGTCGGCGGCACCGGCATCTACACCGACCAGTTCAACGCCGGCGGCGCCCTCGCCGGGGTGGTGATCGACGCCAACGACTTCCTCGACAACGACAACGTCGCCGTCCTCCTCGGCTCGACCCTGGCCGGCACGCAGTCGGGCGTCACGATCTCGAACAACAGCATGTCCGGCAGCGGCAACGCCGTCCTGCTGTTCAACCTCCTCAACTCGTCCGTGTTCCGCAACACCATCTCGGGCTCGCTCGGGTCGCAGGTCGTGATCGGCGGCGGGGTGAACGGGCTGACGGTGAGCGAGAACTTCATCCAGGGCGGCGCCACCCGCGGCGTCCGGGTCGGCGACTTCGGCGGCGGCGGGACGAACCAGAACGTCACCGTCACCCGCAACAGCATCACCGGCAACCCGACCGCCGGGCTCGATATCGACGCGGCCGCCGGCGCCTACACCGGCACCCTGAACGCCGAGCTGAACTGGTGGGGCTCGCCCACCGGCCCGACGAACCCGACCAACCCGGGCGGCACCGGCGACGCGGTGATCGACCCGCTCAACCAGGTGGACTTCGTGCCGTTCCTCGGCAGCGGGACCGACTTCCAGCCGGCCACGCCGGGGTTCCAGCCGTCCGTAGTGAACCTCCAGGTGACCAAGACCGACGCCCCGGACCCGGTCGTCGCCGGGACCGTCCTGACGTACACGATCACCGTCACGAACGCCGGCCCGGACGAGGCCCCCGGGGTGACCATCACCGACACGTTCCCGGCGGAGCTGTCGAACGTGCAGTACACGTCCGTCGCGGCCGGCGGGGCGACCGGGAACACCGCCGCGGGGAACGGCAACATCAACGACGCCGCGGTCACGCTGCCGGCCGGGGCGTCGGTGACGTACACCGTGACCGGCACGGTGTCCGCGAGCGCCGCGGCCGTGTCCAACACCGCCACCGCGACCGCGACGGCGGCCTCGTTCGAGCTCGACCCGACGAACGACGCGGCGACCGCGACCACGACCGTGACCAGTTCGGCGGACCTGTCAGTCGTCGTCACCGACAGCCCCGACCCGGTGACCGCCGGGCAGAACCTGACGTACACGATCACGGTGACGAACGCCGGCCCGTCGGACGCCCAGACGGTGACGCTCACCGACCAGCTCCCGCCGAACACGACGTTCGTGTCGTTCGCCCAGACGACCGGCCCGGCGTTCACCGCCGCCACCCCGCCGGCCGGCGGCGCGGGGACCGTCACCGCCACGGCCGCGACCCTGGCCGCCGGGGCGACCGCCACGTTCACCCTGGTGGTGAACGTGAACGCGGGCACGCCGTTGAACACCGTCCTGAGCAACACCGCGACCGCCGGCGCGGCCACCGCCGACGTGAACGCCCTGAACAACTCCGGCACCGCGACGACGTCGGTGGCGACGGCGGCCGACCTGCGGGTGACCGCGACCGACACCCCCGACCCGGTCCGGGCGAACGGGCTCCTGACGTACACAATCACGGTGTCGAACACCGGCCCGAGCGGCGCGACCACGGTCACGCTCACCGACCAGATTCCGGCGAACACGACGTTCGTGTCGTTCGCCCAGACGGCCGGTCCGGCGTTCACCCCCACCACCCCGCCGGCCGGCGGCACGGGGCCGGTCACCGCGACGGCCGCGACGCTGGCCGCCGGGGCGACGGCGACGTTCACCCTCGTCGTCCGCGTGAACCCCGGCACCCCGGTCGGGACGCTGATCTCGAACACGGCGTCGGCGGCGTCGCTGACCGCCGACCCGACCCCGGCCGACAACTCCGCGACCGAGACGACGCGGGTGGCGGGGGCGATCCTGCCGGTGGTGGTCGGGGCCGGGGCCGGGTCGTCGCGGGTGCGGGTGTTCGACCCGGTCACCGGGGCCGAGACGCGCAGCTTCTTCGCCTACACCCGGTTCGCCGGCGGGGTGCGGGTGGCGGCCGGTGACGTGACCGGCGACGGCGTGGCCGACATCATCACCGGCGCCGGGCCGGGCGGGGCGGCGCACGTGAAGGTGTTCGACGGCGTGACCGGGGCCGAGGTCCGCAGCTTCTTCGCCTACGCCCCGACGTTCCTCGGCGGCGTCTTCGTCGCCGCCGGCGACGTGGACGGCGACGGGTTCGCCGACATCGTGACCGGCGCCGGCGCCGGGGCCGGGCCGCACGTGAAGGTGTTCAGCGGCCGGACCGGGGCGGAGATCCTGAGCTTCTTCGCCTACGCCCCGAACTTCCTCGGCGGGGTGACGGTGGCGGCCGGCGACGTGGACGGCGACGGCCGGGCCGACGTGGTGACGGGTGCGTCGGACGGCGGCAGCTCGCACGTGAAGGTGTTCGGCCCGGGCGGCGCCGAGCGGGCCAGCTTCTTCGCCTTCGACAGCATCATCCGCGGCGGTGTGTTCGTGGCCGCCGGCGACCTGGACGGCGACGGCCGGGCCGAGGTCATCGCCGGCGACGGCCGGACCGCGGCCGAGGTGAAGCTGTTCATCTTCGACGGCGGCGGCACGGCGAAGGCCGCGCTCTTCGTCCAGGATCCCGAGACGGTCCGGTCCGGGTCGCGGGTGGCGGTGGCCGACCGCGGGGCCGACGGCCGACTCGACCTGGTGACCGGCGCCGGGCCGGGCACCGCGCCGGTGGTGCAGGTCTTCGACGGCCGGACGCTGGCGCGGGTCGATCAGTTCCTGGCCTTCGAGGCCGGGGCGATGGGCGGCGTGTTCGTCGGCTGAGCCCGCCGTGTGCGGCTTCGCATCCAGTCCCCCGACGTAACCCGCCGGGGGATTGTGGTTTGTGCTCGGATCGACGCGGTCGCGTCGTTCCAACATAGATTCTTGCGGCTGACTCAATGCTTTTGGGACGGGGTCCCCCCTTTCCCCGCAACCAATGAGCCTCGCACCGGCGTTGGTCAAACGTCACAGAGCCGCACCGCCTGCCGGAGCCCCTCCAGCGGGTTGCGGGTGGGGATGAACTCCTGCCCGACGTACCCGGTGTACCCGACGGCGACCAGCTTCCGCATCACGGCGGGGTAGTTAACCTCCTGGTTCTCGTCGAGCTCGCCGCGGCCCGGCACCCCGGCGGTGTGGACGTGGCCGATCAGCTCCTTGTTCGCCTCGATGCGCCGAATCAGGTCGCCGTGCATCAGTTGCACGTGGTAGACGTCGAACAGCAGCTTCACGCGCGGCGAGCCGACTTTGCGGAGGATGTCGGCGCAGAAGTCGAGGTCGTCGCCCTGGTAGCCGGGGTGGCCCTTCATGGGGTCGGAGTCGTCGCGGGTGTTGAGGTGTTCGAGGCACACCGTGACGCCCTTGCGCTCGGCGTGGCGGGCGAGTTCCTTCAGGCCGGCGACGCAGTTCCGGGCCGCCTCGTCCTGCGGGATTGTGCCCGAGTTGGGGTCGTCGGGGTTGCGCCACTTGTAGCCGACGAAGGTGATGACGGCGGGGAAGCGGGCGTCGGCGCAGGCGTCGATCATGCGGCCGGTGCGGTCGAGGTTTTCGGCGTGGAACTGGGGGTTGTTGAACCCGCGCATGAACGGCGCCCCCGGCATGCCGTTCGGGGCGATGGCGCAGGTGAGCCCGTGCTTGCGGAGGACCGGCCAGTGTTCGGGGCCGACGATCTCGACGGAGGGGACGCCGAGCTGTTTGGCGACTTCGCAGGTGCGTTCGATGTCCCAGCGCTCGGAGCGGGCGTTGAAGCACCAGAAGACGAGGGACTGTCGGACGCGGCCGTTGCGGGCGGCGGGCGGGTCGGCGGCCTCTGCGACCTCGACGGGTGCGGCGGCGACGCCGGCGGCGGCGGCGACGGCCCCTTGCAGGACCTGACGGCGGTCGGGCATTGGGAGGGACTCCGGGAGGTGATGGGGACCAGTATACCCGCGACCGCCGGGCGGGGGGCGCGAACCCGGAAACCGTCGGCGACCTCCTCTTGTCGTGCGGCGGGACGGGGCTTAGGATTTCAGCGACGGATTCCTCTGTAGCTCAGCGGTAGAGCAGCCGGCTGTTAACCGGCGGGTCGTAGGTTCGAATCCTACCGGAGGAGCTTCCTAACTCGTTACGGCCACACCGTTTAGGTGTCCGCCCCATGTGGGGCGTGCGGCCGGAAGTGCCGAGGGTTTCCGGTCCGCGGACCGGAAACCCCCACTCCGGGGGTCCGCATGCCTCGTCCCAAGAATCCCGTCCCGACCTATTCCAGGCACCCGCACAACAACACCGCCCGCTGCTGGCTGAACGGCCGGTGGGTCACCCTCGGCCGCTACGACTCGCCCGAGTCCCGCGCCGAGTACGCCCGTCTCTGCGCCGAAATCTCGGCCACATCCGACCAGGCCTCTGTGGCCCGCTCGTCTCCGAAGGGGGCGACGGTGGCCGAACTGATCGCCGCGTTCAAGGATCACGTCGAACAGCACCACCGCCGGCCGGACGGCACGCCGACCAAGGAGGTGGACGAGTACAAGCAGGTGCTACGGATCGCGCGCCGGCTCTACGGGCACACCCCGGCCCGCGAGTTCGGGCCGGTCGCGCTCCAGACAGTCCGGGCCGAGATGGTCCGCCCGGCGGCCGACGGCGGACTCGGGTGGTGCCGGTCGCGGACGAACAAACAGGTGGGGCGCATCCGCCGGTGCTTCAAGTGGGGTGCGAGCCAGGAGCTCGTCCCGGCCGATGCCTGGGTCGCGCTCGGCACCGTCGCCGGCCTGCGGAAGGGGCGATCGGCGGCGCGAGAGACAGCCCCCGTCCTCCCCGTCCCCGAGGCCGACTACCACGCCACCCTGCCGGCGATGGTGCCGACCCTCCGGGCGATGGTCGAGCTCCAGCGACTCTCCGGCCTCCGCCCCGGCGAGGTCCGCCTCCTCACCCCCGCCGACCTCGACACGTCCGGCGAGCTCTGGGTCTACCGCCCCGACGAGCACAAGATGAGTCACCTCGGCCGGGACAAGGCCGTCCCCCTCCCGCCATCGGCGCGGGCGCTGCGCTGCTCGAGCCGTTGCTCGCCGGGCGGGCGGCGGGCGAGTACGTGTTCAGCCCCGCCCGCGCCCGGGAGGAGATGTACGCCGAGCGGCGGAGCCGGCGGAAGTCGAAGGTGACGCCGTGCCAGGTCTGCCGGAAGAAGCAGGCAGCGAAGTTGAAGAAGGTGTCCCGCAATCGGTTCACCGACGACGGGTACGCGGCGTGGGTCCGGCGGGCGTGCGTACGGGCGAAGGTCAAGCCATGGAAGCCGGGCCAGCTCCGGCATAGCTTCGCCACCGAGGTGCGGGCGAGGTTCGGGCTGGAGGCGGCGCAGGTACTGCTCGGGCACAAGCGGGCGGACGTGACCCAGGTTTATGCCGAGGCGACCCTGGCGAAGGCGATCGAGGCGGCGAGGGCGATGGGGTGAGCGGAGCGGGACCGAGTTGAGGGTTGCGAAGACTCGGTCGGTTGAGCGGGGCGAAAGAATCAGCATTCGGGGGCGTTCAGGGGGTGGAGGGAGAACCGGTTGCGAACTCCGCGATCGTGCATCGTCGCACAACGCCGTCCTCGAACAACCGAGTGGCGTGAGTCGACCGGCAGGGTGGTCGGGAGACCTGACTCGATTCCGCTCGCGGCCGCTTGCGGTCGTCCACACCGGCGGTCAGAATCGTGCGAACCCCAGACTCGCTGACCGAGATCGTCATGCGTTGCCTTCTGTTCGCGGCCGCCGTCCTTCTCGTAGCCGCCGCCCGCGGACATGCTCAGCCGCCGAGCGTGGCCGAACTCGTCCACCGGCTCGACGCCGGCACGCCGGGGGAGCGGGCCGTCGCCGCCGAGACGCTCGGCCAGCACGGCCCGGCCGCGGCCGACGCCGCCCCGGCCCTGGCGAAGCTGATGCGGACGGCTCGGCTCCCGGACGTGGAACCGCTCCCGTTCGGCTTCCCCGTCCCGCCCGCCGGCCCGGACGACACCGTTCTGTTCACCACCGCCCGCGACGCCCTCGTCCGCATCGGCCCGAAGGCCGTCCCGGCGCTGGTCGAAGCGCTGGGGCACGAGTCCCGCGAGGCCCGGGGGCTGGTCGCCGAAGCCCTCGGTGCGCTCGGCGCGGACGCCGCCCCCGCGGTCCCGGCCCTCGCCAAGCTACTGGCCGACGACAGCCGCACCGTGCGCATGCGGGCGGCCGACGCGCTGGAGCGCATCGGGCCGAAGGCCGAAGCCGCCGTCCCGGCCCTGGTTGCGGTCGCCGCCGCGCCGGGCGCCCCCGACCCCCGGTTCCCGACCGTGATGAGGCTCCCGGGGCCGAAGGTCGCCGCCGTCCGGGCGCTCGTCGCGGTCGGCCCGGCCGGTCGGGCGGCGGCCCGGGAGAAGGTCGCCCCGGCCCTCGCCGAGGAGTACAAGGCGGCCCAGCCGGACCCCGGCGAGGGGCCGGCCCTCGACGCCCTCTACTACCTCATGGCGGACGCCGCGGTCGCCGCCCCGGCCGTCCGCGACTACGTCCGCCGCCGGGAGCGGACGTGGGACCAGGACCGCGTCGCGCCCGCGCTCCTGGCCCTCGGGCCGGCCGGGTGCAAGGCGTTCGAGGATCTGCTCGCCGACCCGAAGATCGACCGGGTGGTGCTGCTGTCGGCCCTGGCGAACGAACGCAAGTCCGGCGGCCGGTCCGACCTGACGCCCCTCGTCCCGGCCCTGCTCCGGGCGATGCACGACCCGGACCGGCGGGTCCGCGGGGCGGCGGGGACCGTCCTTTACTCGCTCGGGGAAAAGACCCCGCCGGAGGCGATCGACCTCCTGGCCGCCCGGCTGCCCGACCCCGACCCGGGCTGGTCGGAGGCGTTCGGCCGGGTCGGTCGGCCGGCCGTCCGGCCGCACGCGGTCGACTGTCTCCAGGAGATCGGCGGGGCGGCGAAGGACGCGCTACCGGCGCTCCGCGCCCTGACCCGCGGCCCCGACGCCCGGCTGGCGGCCGAGGCGTCGGCCGCGGCCGCCCGGATCAGCCTCGACCCGAAGGACGCCGCGGTCGCGGTCGGCTGGCTGTCCGACCCGGACCCGGCGCGGCGGCTCGACGCCCTGGTCCGGGCGAAGGAGATCGGGCCGCTGGCCGCCGCCTACCAGTCCGACCTGGTCCCGCTGCTGACGGACGCCGACCCGAAGGTGCGGGAGGAGGCGTACCGGCTCGTCAGGCGGCTCGGCCCGGCCGCCCCGGACCTGGTGGCGGCCGCGGCCCGGCAGTTCCGGGCGGACGGTGACCGGTGGCGGTGGCTGGTCGCGCTGGACCAGCCGCTCGGGCGGGCCTTCCGCCCGGCGGTGCCGGATCTGGACCAGCCGCTCGGGCGGTCGTTCCGCCCGGCGGTGCCGGAGCTGGTGAAGCTGCTCGAGGGGCCGGACGACTACGGTCGGGAGGTGGCCGCGCGGGCGCTGGGCGGGCTCGGCCCGGCCGCGCGGGCGGCGGTGCCGGCCCTGGCGAAGCGGCTGGCTGCGGAGCGCGAGCCGGGGCGGCAACATACCCTCCTGGCGGCGCTGGGGGCGATCGGCCCGGGGGCGGGGGAGGCGATGCCGTTCATCGGGGGACTGTCGCTCCCGGTGCGGGAGGCGCTGCTGTGCCTGGGCGGGATCGGGCCGGCGGCGAAGGACGCGGTCCCCACCGCTCGCCGCTACATGACGTCCGCGGACCCGGACCTCCGGCTAATCGCGGCCTACGCCTTGGCCCGGATCGAGGGCGACCGGGCGGAGTCCCGTGGGGCGTTCGAGCGGGCCCTGCTCCCGCCGGTGGGGCGTGGCCGGGCGCTGGTGCCGACGGTGTTCAGTCGGCTCGCCCCGGACTACCCCGAGCTGGTGCCGGCAGCGACTACGTACCTCCAGTCATTGGAGGTGTACGAGGTGAAGGGGATGCTCGCGGGGCTGGCGAAGTACGGCCCGGCGGCGAAGCCCGCGGTGCCGGAGTTGGTGAAGTTGTTGGACCTGCCAAATGTCGGGTGGGCGTTGCCGGAGCGGGAGCTGGTCGAGACGCTGGGGGCGATCGGCCCGGAGGCCCGGGTCGCGGTCCCGGTGCTGCGGCGGTTGCTCGATCACCGGGACGTGTGGGTCGCGGTGGCGGCCCGGGACGCCCTCGCGCGGATCGAGCCGGCGAAGCCGGCGGACTGACTATTGAAGCACGGCGCAGACTTGCCGGGGTAATATACCCGCCGGTGTTGCGAGTGCAGGTGATATCGGGC
>Ga0335394_10000905_pt1 | contig 32705 bp, 28 predicted proteins | sample MAT03_FD_205741 | JGI IMG/M metagenome (GOLD analysis project Ga0335394, IMG submission 205741) | Freshwater microbial communities from Lake Fryxell liftoff mats and glacier meltwater in Antarctica - MAT-03 (spades assembly) (version 2) ...
CCCCACGCCTTCAGGCTGGGCACGACGGCACACATAACCCAAACCCCACGCCTTCAGGCTGGGCACGACGGCACACATACCCAAACCCCACGCCTTCAGGCTGGGCACGACGGCACACATACCCAAACCCCACGCCTTCAGGCTGGGCACGACGGCACACATACCCAAACCCCACGCCTTCAGGCTGGGGACAACAAAAACAAACCATCAAAATAAGGCCTTAGCCTTGATAAAAAACCATGCTACAAATCAATTTCATTCGCGAAAACCGCGCCCTGACTATTGCTGGATTAGAACGCAAATACTTCAAGGAAGCCGCCCAAACGGTGGACAAGGTGATAGAACTCGACAAACAACGCCGCGAAGCCCAGCAAGAACTCGACGCAGCCTTGGGGCAGTCAAATCTATTGGCCAAACAAATTGGGCAATTGATGAAAGACGGCAAAAAAGACGAGGCCGATGCCGCCAAAGCCCAAACATCTGACCTAAAAACAAAAGCCAAAGAACTGGAAGAATGCCTAAAAACGCTCGAAACAGACCAAAACGCGCTGTTGGTGTTGTTGCCCAACCTCCCCCACGCCAGCGTACCCGCCGGCCGTACGCCCGACGAAAACCTAGAGATTTACCGTTGGGGCAACGTGCCTACTTTGCACGAGGGCGCACAGCCGCACTGGGAACTTATCAAAAAATACGGAATTATTGATTTTGAGCTGGGTACTAAAATTGCGGGCGCGGGTTTTCCAGTTTACAAAGGCAAAGGAGCCAAATTGCAGCGTGCCATGATTCAGTTTTTCTTGGACGAAGCCGAACGAGCGGGCTACCTCGAAATTCAACCGCCTATTTTGGTCAATGCCGAGTCGGGCTTTGGCACGGGGCAGCTGCCCGACAAAGAAGGCCAAATGTACCACGCCACTGCCGACGACCTGTACCTGATTCCAACCGCCGAAGTACCGCTCACCAACCTGTACCGCGACGTGATTGTGCCCGAAACAGAACTGCCCGTTAAGATGGCTGGCTATACGCCTTGTTTTCGTCGCGAGGCGGGTAGCTGGGGCGCACACGTGCGCGGGCTGAACCGCTTGCACCAGTTTGACAAAATCGAAATCGTGCAAATACGCAAGCCCGAAGAATCTTATGCCGCCCTCGAAGAAATGGCCGAACACGTAAAAAGTCTTTTGCAAAAACTTGAATTGCCTTTCAGAATTATTCGGCTTTGTGGCGGCGACATGGGTTTTGCCTCGGCTTTAACCTACGATTTTGAAGTGTGGTCAACGGCCCAGGGGCGTTGGCTGGAGTGCAGCTCAGTGTCCAACTTTGAAACTTTTCAGGCCAATCGCCTTAAATTAAGGTACAAAACAGAAGGTAAAACCCAGCTTTTACACACCCTCAACGGCTCGGCGTTGGCCTTGCCGCGCATTTTGGCCGCCCTGCTCGAAAACAACCAAACCCCAGATGGCATTAATATTCCCGAGGTCTTGCAGGCTTATTGTCGGTTTGATACAATTGCCTAAAACACAGAGAAGGCCAGCGTTGTGCGCTGGCCTTCTCTGTGTATAATCGGTTTTAAAAAAGTACTCCCTCGGCTTTGCTGTTTAATCTGGAATATTGAAAGCCTTCTTTACTTCGTCGTAGTTGCTGTAATCAATTGCTGCCTTGCGCCCGCCCGATGGCGTGTCGCCTGGAATTATAACGTAGCGCACCTGCGCGTCAGTTGGTGGACTATAAGCGTTGATTTCGGGGTCAATCCATATTAACATTTGACCAACACCCGGTCTAAAATTCCAATTTTCGTAAAAAAGTCGTCCCGGAATACGGTCAAATGCTCTCTTGAAAGGAATTTGGTTGATATCGGTAGAAGTACCAAAGCGCACATAGGCCACAATCATGCCTTGATTGAGTGCCGCCGCATCAATCCGAGACTGCCCCGTCATTAGGTATTGATAGTAAACGTAGCCCGCCGAGTTGGTCAAACCAGCCCAAGCTGGAACGCGCGTCCAGGGCGAGTAAATAACCGCCGAGCTGTTTGCCGATTGGCCAGGCGCAGCAGGCCGATTGGCCGAAGGCGTAACACTGTCGGCTGTAGGGGCATTGCTGTCGCTTTTGCAACCCAGAAACCCACCCAGTACAATTAAAAACAAGAATGTCAAATTAGTACATTTACACATGATCTTAGGCTGGTTAAATGGTAAGATTTCAACAAATATAACAAGTCTATAATTACAATGTTTTAAATCGGTAATATTATTTTTTAAGTTATTTAATTGGATATTTTTTAATAACGCTACCTAAATCCACCCGTATCCTGAAAAGACCGCCGACGCGAGAGCTTCAAGTCACGCAAGAGTGCCGACTTGGCGCGAAGTTCAAACGAATAATTGCTGGCCCGAATAGACCCTGGTGCGGCAAAAGGTGTCCAATTGAACGACATTTCCCAGCAGTGCAAGTCCCTGATAATGGCCAGACTGGTAATAGAAGGAGCCTTGGCTTGAATATCTACGCCGGTGTCGAGGGTAAATTTCCATTTGGGCGTTAGGCTAAAATCGCCGTTGATGCGCAACGTCTGAATGGTTTGCCCCGCCGAAAGCCCCTGCCTTGAATAACCAAACTGGTAAGCCAAACTGACCGACCACGGAATGTTAAAGTCCACGTAAAGGTCGGGATTGGCTTTGATAAATTTGTTTTGGTCTTCTGAGCCTTCTTTGCTGTCCTTCTTTTGCTTGTCGGCACCTTTTGGCGCGAAGCGTTTACTAAGTGCCATGTTTACGTTGTTTAACCGTACCGCCAGTTGGTTTATTTTGCGGCCTACGGTGCCGTAGGCTATGTCGGCAACGTAGGCGTAAGGATCGAAAGTAGCTGTAAAGTTGATGTTTAAATCTTTGAAAATCTGCGTATTGGCATTCAAACTTATATCCGAGGCGCGCAGCGAATCGGCCGTTAAGTTGTAGCTACCGTTGATACTGAGGTTGTCTAAGAGGTTCATTTTTTCAAATTCTTTGCCGCTTGAATCAGACTTAGGACGAATTTTGGCCTCAAACAAATTGTTTAAACTCCACGAAACCCCCGCCGCCGAACGCCCCACACCCCCCAACTGCCCGCCAATGTTGCGATAGCGGTTGAGAAAACGGGTATCTCCCCGTTCATTGACTTGTACCGACTGGTAAAGGTTCGATTGGTCGGGTACGTAACTAATACTGGCCTGCGGAATAAGCGTGTGCCGAATGGCTTCGAGGCGTTTGCCTTTGATCATAAACATACCATAGATGCGCGTATTCAAACTGGCACTAAACGAAATATTATTAACAAAAGATGGCCCCAGGGTGTCCACTCGCACGCGGTTGTTGCCCATGTATTTATATTGAAACTGCCGCTGGTACAATTCGCCCGAGAGCGATATACCCGGCGTAAGGTTAAAATAGTTTTTCCATTTTAAGTTGGGCAAAGCCAACGGTATTGAATAACGGCCCGTAAACTGACCATTTCTGAGAATAAGCGGCAGGTTGTCGCCATTAATAGGAATGGTTGCAATCAAGTTATTGATATCTGGGCGTTGAGTGGACACATTGCTCCACTTAAAGCCCAAACCAGCCGTATCTGCAAACGACGTAACGCGGTTGTTGTTTACTTGATAGCCGCCGTTGAAATCTAAGCCCACTCGAAAACTTTCGTACCAACGTCCCGTGCCGCCTTTGAGGGCCAAGGGCGCAATTTGATTGATGCCAAAATTGAAATCTAAACCTGCATCGGTAGCACCAGGGTCGGTGGCGTTGCCCAGCGAATCTTTTTTGGTACGGTCAGGAAAACGCTGGTTGACGCGCAAACTCGCACCTGCCCGCGCAAAGTTGCCAAACTGCTTGTTGTACTGCACCGAAGAAGTCGAAATATTTTGAATGAGCCGCTGCGTACTGAGGGCATTAAACTCGTTGAAACTATTGCTGCCGATGCTCACCGAAGCCCCAAAACTCGAATTGCCGCGCGTAACGGGCGTGTGATTCCACTGCAAGCTAAAATCGTTGCGGGCATCGCGGCGGGGGTTCACGCGCGACTGCGCCTCGTCGCCCGAAACATTGCGGTTGAAACGCAGCGAAAAACCACCGTTGAATCGGTATTTTACTGCATACGCCGACTGCAAACTCAACCCCCAACTGCCCTTGGAGTAAATTTGCCCTTGGGCAATCAAGTTGAATTTATCGCTGATGGCCCAGTAGTAGCCGCCATCGCGCAGAAAATACCCTCGCCCGTTGGGTTCTTCGCCGTAAGTGGGCATCAAAATGCCCGAAGTGCCAATTTCTTTGCTTTTAGGAATCGGAAAAAAACCAAACGGCAAGCCAATAGGCAGCGGTATGTCATTGATGACCAAGTTGAAAGGCCCCGAAATCACTTGTTTGTTGGCCACCATCTTGATTTTTTTGGCATTGATGTAAAAGTGCGGGTGTTCCAAATTGCAGGTGGTGTATTTAGAACCTCGAATGTACATATTGTCTTCGGCATCTTTTTTGACGGTTGTACCGCGAATGTTGCCGTCGCCTTGCTGCGTAACTACGCCACTAATAAGGCCTTTTTTTGATTTAAAATTGTACCGAATTTCTTTGGTGTCATACGACTCGCCGCCGTCTTTAAAAACGGGCAATCCAACCATTTTTTTGGTTGTAGAATCGTACGTGCCACGGGCATACACTTCGTTTATTACCCAACTGACCTTGATATAGTCGGCTTCCAACTCAATTTGGCCGTAGGTTACTTTTGCTTCGCCATAGAGGTGTATTTCCTGCTGCTCGGGGTCCATAACGGCAGAGTCTTTGGCCGAATATACCACCGTGGCTTTGATGTCGTTTTGGTCTTGAAGTGTATCTTTGCGGGTGGAGTCAGCAGAAGTAACCACCAAAACTCCATTTTTGATGCTTACGGGCAATGTTTTTGGTACATTAGGAACAGTAGTCGGGATTTTGGGCGTACTGATAGCGCGAATCGGCCCAATTTTTTGGGCCAATAACCCACCGCTCACCGACCAAAAAATCAGTAGAAATGTGCAATTTGTAATAAATCGCGTATTTTTCAGTTTATTTGTAAACAAAATTCTGATAAGTAGCTTTTAGTGGGCAAAAGTAACTGATTCTGCCCGTGTGGTAAACGTAATAGGTCATAAATAATGTTAAAAAAGCTCAAAAGTCTGTTGTTGTTTGCTACAATCATCTCCTGCGGTTTTACTGTAAAGTCAGACGATGACGGAATGCTAAAAACCGTAGTGATTGACGCAGGACACGGGGGCAAAGACCCTGGCGCACGCGGCAAAATAGCGCGCGAGAAAGACATCGCGCTAAATCTGGCCCTTGCATTGGCCACCAAAATAAAAACCGAAATGCCTGATGTAAAGGTGATTTTGACCCGAAACAGTGATAAATTTGTAGAACTTCGCGACCGTTCGGGCATTGCCAATCGAAAAAAAGCTGATTTGTTTATTTCGATTCATTGCAATGCTACCCCCAGCTCAAAGACCGTGCATGGCACCGAAACCTTTGCCATGGGGCTGCACAAATCGGAAGAAAACCTCGAAGTGGCCAAGCGCGAAAACGCCGTTATTTTGCAAGAAAAAGACTACAAAGAAAAGTACCAGGGCTTCAACCTCAACTCGCCTTTGGCCTATATTATGATGGCCAACCGCCAAAATGCCCACCTCGCCGGCAGCCTCTCTTTTGCTGGGCGCGTAGAACGGCAATTTAAAAAACACGCCAACCGGCACAGCCGTGGCGTAAAACAAGCGGGGTTTTTGGTACTTTGGCAAAGCAATATGCCCAGCGTGTTGATTGAAGCCGGGTTTTTGAGCAATACCGACGAAGAAGAATATTTAACCACCGAAGATGGCCAAGAAGAAATAACCGAATCTATCTTTCGGGCTTTCAAACAATACAAACAAGACGTAGAAGAAAGTAATTGAGTAAAAGCACCGTTTTAAAATTTTTGAACCAAAAAATCGTCCAATAAAAATGAATATTTCCAACGAAGCCAAGGTAGGTTTGCTCGGTGTAGTGGCACTTACGATGCTTTATTTTGGCTTTAATTTCCTCAAAGGCTCTGACTGGTTTTCGAGCACCAAACACTATTTTGTGCTATTCGACAACGTGGGCGGCCTTCAACCCTCCAATGCTATCAAGCTCAATGGCGTGCAGGTAGGCCGCGTCAAGAAAACCGTCTTGCTCCAAGAGCGCGGCAACTTGGTGCTGGTAGAACTCGACATCAACAACAACGTTGCCCTGCGACAGGGCGTAAAGGCTATTCTTACCTCCGAGCTACTGGGCGGAAGCGCCATTATTCTCCAAATGCCCCTCACAGGCACTATATTGCCAGAAGGCGACACCATAACGAGCGCAAAAGAAGCGGGTATTCAGGCTTTGCTGCAAGAAAAAGCCCTCCCCGTTCTGCAAAACGTAGATTCGTTGGCCGCGAGCCTCAACAAAGTAGTGAAACAATTTGACAAAACGGGCTTTGCCCTCAACAAACTCTTGGCTACTGCCGACCAAACGGCCTCGGGCGTTAATGCCCTAGTAACTACCAACGGCGCGAACATTGCCGCTACCATGGCCAGTTTGAAAGTCCTCGCAGCATCGCTGACCGAGACCGAAAAAAGCCTCAAACCCATCATGGGTAGCATGCAAGCCACCATGGGCAATCTACAAACTACCACCGACTCGCTCAAAGCCTTGCGCCTGGGCCAAACCCTCAACCAAGCCAACCGCGCCATAACCAGCCTCCAACAAACATTGGTCAGGCTCGAAAAAGGAGAAGGTACAGCGGGCAAACTACTCAAAGACGAAGTTCTTTACGACAACATCAACCGTACCATTGTGAGCGTCAACAAACTGATGACCAATTTTCGGCAATATCCAAAACGCTACGTCAGCGTGTCGGTGTTTGGCAAAAAAGACAAAGGACCCGCCGACAGCCCCGCCGATACCACTTCCCAATATTAGTCCTGCAATTTTTCCCAAAACTCCAACCAAACGCCATCGGGGCTTTGCACCGCAAACTGTTTTGTGCGGCCAATTGCCTCTATTTCAATGGTTTGTAAGGAACACCGCAGCGGCACTCCATTGGCTTCAACCATTTTGGCGTAGCTTTCAATGTCGGTAACTGGAAAACGATACATCAAAATACCGCGATTGGGCGGCACGGCTCCCGCCGAAAAATCTTCGCCTTTTATGCCTTCCAACTCTACCAAATCCAGCAGCGCGTCGCGGCTATTGGTGGGGCCAATAATGCTGAGTTTGATGTTGGTTTGGGCGGCCACGTTGTGGGGCAATCCAAACATGGAGCGTCCCTCTTGGCCGCGAAATGCAATTTCGTTGTGCAGCTTAAAACCCAATTTATTGACAAAAAAATCTTGCGCCACCGCCAAATCTTTCACAATCATGGCCGACAAATAAACCGGACTTGTGCAACCTTCCAAGTTGAAAGGGTTTGGGTGCGGCGGGTTTTGCCGGTGTACAAACGCAATCACCACTTCGTCGTGGCCTTTGAGCAGCACCTCTTGCACCGTAAATGGGCCCATGGTTTGCGTAACGGGCTGACTGTAACCGTGCCAACCGCGCTCGGTAAGCTCGTTGTAAGCCCAGTTGATGTCGCTCACACGCAGGTCAATGTCCAAAATGCCGCCCGTGTCCCAGGCTTGCCCCCCCGACCTAATGACCTGCTGATACACGTTATTAAATTTTACCAATCTGATTTTTCCGTAATTAAGTCCCTGAAAACCAAGCAATAACTCGTCGGTTTGGCAGGTTTCGGGCAGCCCCCAAAAATGCGTTTGAGTGGGCGTACCTTTGCCTTCCCATACAATATCCCAGCCCAGAAGGTCGGTATAAATTTTGGCAGCGGTTTCAAGGTCTTTGACCGAAATAACGACTTCGTTGTAAAGGTGCAATTGCATGAGCTGGGCGGGTTTTGATGAATATTTTCAAACAAAAGTAATGGTTGTTTGAAACCAATGTACTTTTTTTTGCGTAAGTATGCGTGTATTGGACGGTTTGACCGTTCTACAAAGAAGTTTATCCTAATTTTCAACACTTAACTTTAATTCAACCATGCGCTATTTATTTTTTGCATTTGCTTTTTTGGGAATATTGTCGGCAACCAGTGCCGTTGCTCCCAAAACTTATGACGCTAAACCTATTGACCATGCCCAATGGGATAAATTACTGAAAAAACACGTCAGCGAGAAAGGCTTTGTGGACTATGCTGGCTTCAAAAAAGATGCCGCCGAACTGAAAAAATACCTCGACCTCGTTAGCCAAAATGCCCCCGCCGACAGCTGGTCAAAAGACGACCAATTGGCGTACTGGATCAACGCCTACAATGCTTTTACGGTACAATTGATTTTGGATAACTACGGCGTGAGCAGCATCAAAGACATTGGCTCAAAAATCAAGATTCCGTTTGTGAACACCCCCTGGGACGTTAAATTTATCAATATTGAAGGAAAAAAAATGGATTTGAACAACATCGAACACGGGGTTATTCGTAAAAAATTTGCCGAACCGCGTATCCACTTTGCGCTGGTATGTGCCGCCAAATCTTGCCCAAAATTAAGAAATGAAGCTTTTACAGGGGCAAAACTGAACGAACAACTCGACGACCAAGGCCGCGACTTTTTGAACGACAACACCAAAAATATAGTAACCAAAGACAAGGCCAGTTTGTCCAAAATTCTGTCTTGGTACGGCGGAGATTTCACCAAAACGCAACCCATGAACGAGTGGGTCAATAAATACTCAAAAGTAAAGATGGACAAAGATGCCTCTATTTCGCACCTGAATTACAACTGGGAACTGAACGGAAAGTAAGTGAAATAGGTGTTTTTTGAGGCTTGGCGCGTTTTTGTTGAACGCGCCAAGCCTTTTTTATTGCTCCACGTCAATGTGCCAACGCGTATCTTTGACGTTGTTGTTGAAGGGCATCAGCACCCGAAGCTGCCGCGATTCTTGGTCGTAACGTGCCGAAATTTGCGCCAAGTCGGCATCGTTTGGAAGATAAAAATTGCCCAACACCCGCATACTTTTCCTCGGTTCGGCGGTCAAGTCGGTGAGACTGCCAAATACGGGTAACAATTGATACACCAACAAACGCCCATTTAAGACATCTACCTCAAAATCAGTGGCTTGAAGGCCAGGCGCGCGCACCGTTATTTCGTAGCCCGCGCTGTTTCGCTGCACGTTGAGGGTGGTTTCACTCATGCCGCCATGAACGGTGTTGGCAAAGTCAATAGACACTAAAATATCTTGGGGAATCTGAATTTTCGATTTCATGCCGAATAGCTGTTTGATTTTACCCAACAAAGTACAAATCAAATACCAATCGCAATAAACCAGTCAAAATGGCTGATTTGTTGCTTTTTTGCCCAGAAAAGCATGACACAATTACCGCAAAGCTGGCGCAATGGTCTCAATGTCGAAGGGTTGCTCGCCGCTCACGCACGTTGCAAGGATGGGGGAGCTTCCGTATTTCAAGAAACTGCACCAAACGTGTTGCACAAACCAGTCGGGTTCTGCCCCCCAGCGGGTGGTGGCGCTTCGGCGAGTTTGGAAGGCACTTTGGGTTATTTCCACAAAAAAACTAAAATCATAGCTTTGACTGAGCGCGGCATTGGCAAAAGCAAAAAGCCCTTCTACCAATACGATTTCAAAATGCTGCTGAAAAAAACGAACGCCCAAATCTAAACGCTCAAAATCAATTGAAGCGGGCGTTTCCCAGTCGGGGCGGCCTTTGATGAGCGGAATATCTGTGGGTCTAAGCACAAAATCGTCTTGGTGTAGCACAATGGCCGTTTTGTTTAAAGTTCGGTAGTGCCAAACCAACGCTTCGGCAAGCGTGGTTTTGCCCGAACAACTGCACCCTCCAATTCCGATAAGCATATTTTTTATTGATTTACTACCCAAAAGCCCACCGCTACCGCACCCACACCCAGCCCCAAACTGCCCAGCACGTAGGCCACAAACGTAGTATATTGTTGGCTTTGGAGCAAATTTAGATTTTCGTAAGCGAAAGTCGAAAAAGTGGTGTAGCCGCCGCAAAAGCCCGTAACCAATAGCATGCGCCATTCGGGCGTGAACCAAGCGAAGCGGTTGGCCAAACCAAAGCAAATGCCAATGAGCAAACAGCCCAGTACGTTGGCCAAAAATGTCCCCCAAAAAAAAGACAAATTGGGCAGTCGCGCTACGCCAAGCGCGGTTAAGTAGCGTAAAACACTGCCCAACGCCCCACCCAAACCAATCAATAATAGACTCCGAATCATGGGTTTTACAATTTTATTATACTGTTGCTTTGTGCTTAAATCTAACTGCCAATACTGGCCAAAATGGACTCGGTATCTTGGCCCATTGTAGGGGCGGGCCAAGCGGGCGCGGCGGGCGTGCCCGAAAACTTAATGGGTATGCCAATGGTCTTAAAACTTCCTGCGCGGGGGTGGTTTTGGGTTACAATCATTTGCCGTTCCTGTAAATGCGGGTCGTTTTCAAGGTCTTCCAAATCATAAATGGGCGAAATGAGCAAGTCGTGTGCCAACCCCAATTCTACCCAATATTGCTGGGGTTGCGTGGCAAACAACGCGCCAATTTGCACTTTAAAGTCGGCAAGTTCGGCGGTATTTTTGGGCAAAACAAACCCCAGCCAATCGGGCCGCTGCACCAAGCCACAAAACTTAGCCCAAAACTTAGGCTCGAGCGTACCGAGTGCCACGTATTTGTGGTCTTGGCAACCGTACACGCCGTAATTGGCAATACCTCCCGAAAGCGGTGCCGTGCCACGCTGTACGTTTTGGCCGCCCGCATGCAGCGCATAAACTGCCGAAAGCAGCGGCATGGCGCCGTCGGTCATCGAAACGTCCACGTGCTGGCCCAAACCCGTGCGCGTGCGCGCTTGCAGCGCAGCCAACGTACCAATGACGCTCATGTACGAGCCGCCCGCAATGTCGGCTATTTGTACGCCTGGCACGGCAGGGGCTTGGGCGGGGTTGCCAGTCATGCCCACCACGCCCGCGTAGGCCATGTAGTTGAGGTCGTGGCCCGCCAAGTGCGCATAAGGCCCCGTTTGCCCGTAGCCCGTTACTGACACGTAAATAATTTGGGGATTTGCTACTTTGGCAGCTTCGTAGCCTATTCCGATTTTATCCAAAAAACCTGGTCTAAATTGCTCCACCACCACATCGGCAGTTTTTACGAGATCAAAAAACTTTTTTTGACCTTCAGCAGTATTATAATTGAGTGCCAAGCTGCGCTTAGAACGATTGAAAGACAGGTAGTTGGCCGACTCCCCATTGAGATACGGCGGAAACGCCCGCACGTAATCGGGGCTTTCGGGGTTTTCTATTTTGATGACATCTGCGCCCATGTCGGCCATCATCATTGTACCAAGTGGCCCGGGTAGCAGCCGTGTTAAATCTAAAATACGAATGCCCAACAGGGGGCCAGTAGTAGGAGAACGGTGGTTCATTGGTTTTAGGAACAAAGGTAAGCGTTAATTCAACGCTACCCACAAAAGCAGCAGGGTTGCGCCAATTACGGCAACTCCTTGCAAAAAAGAGTTTGTTTTCATGTAGCTGAAATGGTTTTAATTTGAAACATAACGTTTGACAATAAAAAAAAAAATTCAATCAAAGCAACCTTCTTGCCAATAATGTGCATCTTCTACTTGATAACAGCCAAACCGCATGGGGATAATTGTACCATTGTTTATGAATGAAGCACAACTGCTGAAAGCATTGAGCAAAAATGATGCCAAGGCCCAGCGGTATCTGTACGACAAATACGCCGCAAGGATGTTGGCGGTGTGTGTGCGTTATCTACCCGACAGCATGGAGGCCGAAGACGTAATGATTGAGGGTTTTATGAAGATTTTTAATAAAATAGGCCAGTTCAAAAGCGAGGGCAGCTTTGAAGGCTGGATGCGACGGCTAATGACCAACGAGGCACTGATGCAATTGCGCACAAAACGTCATTTTGAGATAGACTTAGAAACACCCGAAGCCCAAAAATTGCCCAACCATGACCACGCCAACCAAACCCTTGAAGCCGAGGATTTACTAAAATTGATTGCCAAATTACCAACAGGCTACCGAACAGTGTTTAATTTGTACGCCATCGAAGGCTATTCGCACGCCGAAATTGCCGACCAATTGGGCGTTTCGGAAAGCACCTCCAAATCACAGCTACACCGCGCCCGTGGGCTGCTGCAAGAGATGTTGGCCAACATGGAAGACAAAGCCAAGACATTTAAATAGCACGAAAGCCACTAAAAACATGAAAAAGCACCCCACCGACGACCTATTTGCCCGCAAACTGAACCAAGCCGAAATAAAGCCCCGCCCCCAAGCCTGGGAAGCATTGCAAAATCGTTTACAAATCAAAAAGGTGCGATTGGCGTGGTGGCAGCACCGTGAGTCTTGGCTGGCCGCCGCTGGTTTGAGCCTACTGCTGGTGGCAGGCTGGAGTGCCTGGCAAAACCGCAGTACAAGTGAGGTGAAAATTGCCCAAAACGAGCCACTCAGAGATTTTCCAAAACAAGCCATTGGGCAACCAAACCGAGCGCAAGCACCAGCAATAATTAAAGAAAACGTGGCTATCAATCAGGGTTTGAAGACCTCTCCCGTAGTGAAGCCACATGGCACACACAACAACAATAATAATAATAATAATATAACGCGTACTGCTACCCAGAAAACAGCTCCGAGCATGGTATCCACCAACCTTGCACAAACCTCCACCAATGCACCAGAAATACCTCAAATAGCCATTGAGCCCACGCCCACAATAGCCCACCAAATACAGCCCGACTTGGCGCAGCCTACCGCTCAAAAAACCATTGTGCTGCAACTCCCCGAAGTACCCATCGCCCAAACAGCCGATATGCCCTTCCCAGAAACCGCGCCTATCCAAGGCAATCGCAAAAGCTCGCGCTTTGCCCGCATATTCCGTCAAGTACAAAACGCCAAAGAAGGCCAGCGCGTAGACTGGGACGAAGTAGGTGTCAATCCCAATAAATTATTGGCCAAAGTAACCCGTCGCAACGAAATCGAATAATTAATAAACACTAAAATTTAATATACAAGCCATGAAAAAATCCATTCTTTGTTTTGTTCTATCCATTTTGGCCCTCGCTGCCCAAGCCAAAAAATACCACGCGCAAGGCGACTCGCTCATCGTTCAGTTTGGCAACAATACCCGCATGGTGATTCATGCCAAAGACAAGGCAGGTATTGCCCAACTTAAAAACTACGACCTCAACAAAATTGTGCGCGACTTGGGCATGACCCTTGACTCCAACAACAACGAGTCGTATATTTTTATTAACGAAAAAACGGGTAAAAAATACCTTCATGACACTATACTGGTCATTTCGCGTAAAGACGGCAATATCAAAATATCTATTAACGAACCCAAAGTAAACGCCCAAATTGATACTACCGCCGTTGCAAACACCGACGACAATACCCAAGATTCGGGCAACGATAATGTTCAAGTGGTGCGGCATCGGCGTTTTAGCAATCCACGAAGCGGCTTTAATATCAACTTGGGGCTAAGTGCCTATTCTCAAAACAATGCTACCACTTACAACTCACAAGACTACGACCTCCGTACCATCGGTTCGCGCTTTTTAAGTGTAGGAATTATAAAATCGCTGGCCCTATCAAGAGGCAAAAAGGCATCGCTCGGGCTTGATTTTGGACTAAACGTTGCTTGGTACAACCTCATGTTTGAAGGCAACAACAGCGTTCGTAAAGACGCAAACGCCGTATCTTTCCCAAACGTGTTTGACAACTCAGGAAAGTCCATTGAACTTTCTAAAAGCAAACTCGCGACCTCTTACTTAAACGCCTCGCTCATGCCCACAGTCGCTTTTCATCGCGGGGTCATTTCATACCTCAGCGCAGGTGTGTACGCTGGCTATCGCTTGGGAGGCTACACCAAAACCAAAACCGCCGACGCTGGCCGCACCGAACGTTTGTACTCCAATTATTTTTTAGAAAACGTTCGCGCTGGCGTAGCCGTTGAACTGGGCATTCGCCGTTTCCCCGACTTGTTTGTAAACTACGACCTAAACAGCCTTTACGAAAAAGGCAAAGGCCCCGACGTGCGCGTAGTGAGTTTTGGAATTCGATTATAGCCATACTTGGTTCGTAATTCATCAGTCCAAACAATTATTATCAAATACCTCCATAAATTTTCTGATAAAGTCTTGAAAATACCGTAAAACTCCTTATCTTTGCGACTCGAAAGCAAAAACGAAGGTTTTTTGCGGTACTTTGACATATCATAAGGGGGTTTACCAGAGTGGCCAAATGGGGCAGACTGTAAATCTGCTGGTTATACCTTCGTTGGTTCGAATCCATCAGCCCCCACCAATGACATAGTAAGCGAGAGTAGCTCATTTGGTAGAGCGGTAGCCTTCCAAGCTTCAGGTGGCGGGTTCGAGCCCCGTCTCTCGCTCCATTGGTTGGGTTAATTGTTATTTGCCAAAAAGATTTAAACGTAGGTAGTAGTTATGTTTTCACTATCTGTCTAAAATCTTTGGCCAAAAGCAATTAACCTTATTTATTGAAAAGCTGTTATAGCTCAGTGGTAGAGCACTTCCTTGGTAAGGAAGAGGTCCGGGGTTCAAGTCCCCGTAACAGCTCTAAGACAAAACAAAGCAGCTTGCTTGACAAGGAAAGAGGTGCGGGCGGTTCGATTCAAGTACCCGTAACAGTTTATTGCTCAAGACAACACGTAAAAAGCATTTAGTATATAATCAAACTCAATCTAGTAAATAAATAAAACAATGGCAAAAGAACAATTCGACCGGTCGAAACCACACGTAAACGTAGGTACCATCGGTCACGTTGACCACGGTAAAACGACTTTAACCGCTGCCATCACGATGGTGTTGGCCAATCAAGGTTTGGCAGAAAAGCGCGACTTCTCTTCGATTGACAATGCTCCCGAAGAAAAAGAGCGCGGTATTACCATCAATACGGCGCACGTAGAATATCAAACGCTTAATCGTCACTATGCGCACGTGGACTGCCCAGGCCACGCTGACTACGTGAAAAACATGGTAACGGGTGCTGCCCAAATGGACGGTGCTATCCTTGTGGTAGCTGCCACCGATGGCCCAATGCCACAAACCCGCGAGCACATTTTGTTGGCTCGTCAGGTAGGAGTACCTCAATTGGTTGTTTTCATGAACAAAGTGGACATGGTGGACGATCCTGAATTGTTGGAATTGGTAGAAATGGAAATTCGTGAGTTGTTGTCATTCTACAACTACGATGGTGATAATATCCCCGTGATTCAAGGTTCGGCTCTTGGTGGCTTGAACGGAGACGACAAATGGGTTGGTTCTATCAACGAACTGATGGCCGCTGTCGATAGCTTCATTCCAACTCCTGCTCGTGAAACAGACAAGCCTTTCTTGATGCCTGTTGAAGATGTATTCTCAATTACTGGCCGTGGTACAGTAGCCACAGGTCGTATTGAGCGCGGTATCATCAACTCTGGCGAAGGTGTTGAAATCCTTGGTATGGGTGCCGCCGAAAACTTGAAATCAGTTGTAACGGGTGTGGAAATGTTCCGCAAAATTCTTGACCGTGGCGAAGCTGGAGATAACGTAGGTTTGTTGTTGCGTGGTATTGAAAAAGAAGCCATCCGCCGTGGTATGGTTATTTGCAAGCCAGGTTCAGTAAAACCACACGCTAAGTTCAAAGCAGAGGTTTACGTGTTGTCAAAAGAAGAAGGTGGTCGTCATACCCCATTTTTCAACCGTTACCGTCCACAATTCTATTTCCGTACCACCGACGTAACAGGCGAAATCATGTTGCCCGAAGGTGTAGAAATGGTAATGCCTGGCGACAACTTGACCATTGACGTAACGCTTATCAACAAGATTGCCATGGAGAAAGGTCTCCGTTTCGCTATCCGCGAAGGTGGTCGTACGGTAGGTGCTGGTCAAGTAACAGAAATCTTAGACTAATTATCGTTTCTAATAAAAAAAAGAGCGTCCTCTTTCGAGGACGCTCTTTTTTTGGTTGAACCCTACCAAACAAATGGCAAAAAACCAAAATCACGCCTTACTGTTTATCTTTATTACTTTACTCATTGACGTAATTGGTATTGGCATTATTATTCCTGTTTTACCACAACTTATTCAACAATTAACAGGTGGCAATTTGAGCGATGCTTCTCGTTACGGCGGTTTGCTTATGTTTGCTTATGCCTCCATGCAGTTTTTGTTTTCGCCCATTTTGGGTGGCCTCAGCGACCAGTACGGCCGTCGTCCTGTGTTGCTGGCTTCTTTGTTTGGCTTTGGCATAGACTATCTCTTTTTGGGCTTTGCTCCCACCATTTTTTGGTTATTTATTGGTCGGCTTGTGGCAGGTATCACGGGCGCGAGTTTTACCACGGCAGGGGCGTATATTGCCGACGTGAGCGTACCCGAAAAACGCGCCCAAAATTTTGGGTTAATTGGCATGGCTTTTGGGGTTGGTTTTATTATTGGCCCCGTATTGGGCGGTATATTAGGTCATTATGGGCCAAGAGTGCCATTTTTTGCGTCGGCAGGGTTAACGCTCATCAACTGGATTTACGGTTATTTTGTACTTCCCGAATCGTTAAAAATCGAAAATCGCCGCCCGTTTGACTGGAAACGTGCCAATCCAGCAGGCAGCCTACGTCAGTTGCAAAAGTATCCTGCCGTCATGGGGCTGGTGGCTTCGTTGTTTTTTATCTACGTTGCAGGCCACGCTACGCAAGGTATTTGGAGTTATTATGTAATGGAAAAATTTGGCTGGAACCAAGACATGGTGGGTTATTCGTTGGGCTTTGTGGGCTTGATGGTAGCCATTGTGCAAGGCGGCCTAACGCGCGTTTTGATTCCCAAATTGGGAGAACAACGCGCCGTTTTTGTGGGCCTTACTTTCTATGTAATCGGTTTTGTGTTGTTTGCTTTTGCTTCGCAAGGCTGGATGATGTACGCCTTCATGATTCCATATTCGCTGGGCGGCTTGGCGGGGCCATCGTTGCAAGCCATTATTTCAAAGCAAGTACCGCCCAACGAGCAGGGCGAATTGCAAGGAGCATTGATGAGTTTGGTGAGCGTTACGTCTATCATTGGGCCGCTGCTCATGACCAATCTTTTTGCTTATTTTACCTCGCCCAACGCGCCATTTCGGTTTCCAGGAGCTTCGTTTATTGCAGGCGCATTTTTTACGTTGCTTAGTTTAGTGCTGGCTATCAAGCCACTATCTGCCAAAAAAGAATAAACTACACCACTACTTTTAATAAATCTGCTGGTTGCCAATATTGCCGTGCCATGGTCCTGATTTCTTCGGGAGTTACGGCCCGCAAGGAGGCAATGTGGCGCGTATAAAAATCAAGCGGTAGGTTTTCGAGTACCATCAATCGCACGCGGTCGGCTATCTCAAAAGGGGTGTTGAGCGCGCCCGCAAATTCGCCCGAAAGATAATTTTTGACCGTTTCCAGTTCGTCTATTGGCACTAAGTCGTTTTGAAGTTCGGCTATTTCTTTCTGGATTTCATCAAATACCTGCCCTACCGACTCCTTCTTTACGTCGGCGTTGATTACCCAGAAACCATCGCGCCGCAACAGCCCCGAGCCCGACGAAATGCTGTAGGTTAAGCCCTTTTCTTCGCGGATATTTTTGACCAAACGCGAACCAAAATAGCCTCCCAATACTTCGTTGCACACCATAAAAGGGTAAAAATCGGGGTGTTGGCGCGTAAACAACCGCCGCCCAAGCCGCACCGACGACTGCACCGAGTCGGGTTTGTGGGCCAAAAATGGGGTCTTTTCAGATGCTACATCGTATTGAGGAACAAACGCGCTACTTGGGCTTACCGGCTGCTGGCCCAGGTATTGATTGACTAACGCAATTTCTTTTGGCGTGATTTTTCCCGAAAGAAAAACTTTAAATGGCTGATTTAAAATACGTTGACTATAAAAATTGCGAAGATGCTGGCTCGTTAAATGCGTAATTGCGCGCTCATTTTGGCAGCGTCCGTACGGGTGATTTTGGCCAAAAACCTTTTGACGAAATGTAGTAGTAGCTACATAACTGTTTTTTTCTAAGTTAACCTGCAAACTTTGTAACGATACATTTTTGAGCGTTTCAAATTCTTTTTCTCGAAAGGTAGCCTCGGTGAGCAATTCTTGAGTGATACTAAGAATACGCGTTAAGTGTTTGGTAAGGCCATAGATGGTAACATTGGCGCGGTCGGCGCTGTGGTTGAAATCAGCAAATGCCCCTATTTCGTCAAACTGCTCGCTTATTTGGGCCGAGCTATGGTGGCGCGTGCCTTCTGAAAGCATTTTTAGTGTAAAAAACGAAACTCCTTCTTGGGTATCAAACCAGGTGCCCGCTTCAAAAATCACTTCCAAACGCACCACAGGTTGGTCTCCCAAATTGATAACGTAGAGCGGCATGCCATTGTCTAAAAACAGTTGCTCGGGCGCAGGAAAATAAACGGTTTGAATGGTCTGAAAATCGGGAGCGACGGTTCGATCTAATAGCATATTTGTAATTGTATGCCGCAAAAATAGGCCGAATGTTTGGTTTGTTTGTATGTTTGTTGCGTTCAAATCACAAAATTATGCGCTATTTCATTCTTTCTGTTTTACTTACGGTTTCACTCTACTTGCTCATGCGGGCCTTTCCGCGCTACGGCGTTCAGCCTTTGCACGCGGTGCTGTTCAATTATTTCTCGTGCGTGGCTATGGGGTTGCTTTTATCGGAGGGAGGTGGCTCTTTCAGTGGCCTCAACTGGACAAGCACTGGCACCCTTTTTACGCTGGGCTTGGGAGTAGTATTTGTGCTTTCGTTTTTACTCATTGGCCAAACCACCCAGCAGTCGGGCGTTACTACGGCTTCGCTGGCCAGCAATTTATCGTTGGTCATTCCCGTTTTGTTTGGGCTGTTTGTTTTCAAAAATAGCAACAAAGTTTTCACAATATTCAACTATTTGGGCCTGTTGCTGGCGGTGGGGGCGGTGGGGCTGAGTGCCATCAAAAAAGAGGCCAAAGAAAGTCAAACGCCCAATAGTTGGTTGGTGTGGGCGTTGCCCGTTTTGTTGTTTTTTGTAAATGGCACCAGCAATACCCTTGTCAATTACGTCAGTTCTACCTTTTATCAACCCAATCAGGGGGCTTTTCTAACCATGATTGCCTGCACGGGTTCGGCGGTTTTTGCCATGTTGGTATTGGGTTTTAGAATATTGGCCTACTCCGAAAAAGTACACCTAAAGAGCGTAGTTGGGGGCTTATTGCTGGGAGTTATCAATTTTTTGTCGTTTTATTTTCTCTTGGCCACCCTCCGCGATTTTGGCAACAGTGCCGCTTTTGTTTTTCCTATTTACAACATTTTGTGCATTTTGGTGTCATCGCTTTTGGCTTTTTTGTGGTTTGGCGAAACCCTCCAACCGCTCAACAAATGGGGGCTGGCTTTGGCGGTAGTGGCCATTTTGTTGATTTCTTACCAAGAAATCGGCATTCGTTTTTAGAAATTTGGGTTGCGTTTCAAATTGAACCATAACCCGCCGTAAATGATTACCTTTGTGTTGCAATATCCTATTCAGATTTCTTAAAGACAATGAATCTTTTCAACGTTTATCCAATCAATGACATCGAACCTGTGCGGGCGCAGGGGTCGTGGCTTTGGGACAACCACGGCCAAAAATACCTTGATATGTACGGTGGTCATGCCGTTATTTCGGTGGGGCATTGCCACCCGCATTATGTCCAAAAATTAACGCAGCAACTGCAAAATATTAATTTTTACTCCAATTCCGTTCGGATTCCGCTGCAAGATGAGTTGGCACAAAAATTGGGTGAACTGTCGGGCTACCCAGATTGGTCGTTGTTTTTGTGCAACTCGGGAGCGGAGGCCAACGAAAATGCCCTTAAATTGGCTTCGTTTCACAACGGGCGCAGCAAAGTGGTGGCCTTCACCAAAGCCTTTCACGGGCGCACGGCGGGCGCAGTGGCCGCTACCGATAACGCGGCTATTGTAGCCCCCGTCAATTACAAAAACCACGTTACATTTTTGCCTTTCAACGATGTTTTGGCTGTTAATGAGCACATTACCGAGGAGGTCTGCGCCGTTATTGTCGAAGGAATCCAAGGGGTTGGAGGCATTCAGGTAGCTTCGGAAGCATTTTTGCGGGCCATTCGCCAAAAATGCGATGAAACAGGTGCCGCTTTTATTTTGGATAGCGTACAATGCGGCTACGGGCGTTCGGGGCGTTTTTTTTCGCACCAGCACTACGCCGACTTGCACCCCGACTTAATCACCACGGCCAAAGGCATGGGCAATGGTTTCCCGATTGGCGGTGTGCTGATTGCCCCCAAGTTTGCGGCCAAACACGGCATGTTGGGTACGACCTTCGGCGGCAATCACCTGGCTTGCGCGGCTGGTTTGGCGGTATTGGAAATTATGCAACAAGAAAATCTCGTGGAAAATGCCACGCAAGTAGGCGATTATCTCTTACGAAACATTGCCGAAATGGGAGGCTACCGCGAGCTACGCGGGCGCGGACTGATGATTGGCATTGAATACGATTTTCCCGTTGATGAATTGCGCAATAAACTTCTTTTTGAACACAAAATTTTTACGGGCGTAGCGGGCAAAAACACCGTGCGCTTGCTCCCTTCGTTGGCACTCACTACCGCCGAAGCCGACGTTTTTCTGGAAGCCCTGGCGGCCGAAGTGCGGGTTTTGGTATAATTTCAACAAATGAAACAACTCATACAAAGTTTCAAAACTGGGCAAACCATCTTGGAGGAAATTCCTGCGCCGCAGGTCAAAAACGGGACTGTTCTGATTCGCACGCGCCGCAGTTTAGTGTCGCTCGGAACCGAGCGCATGTTGGTAGAGTTTGGCAAAGCCAACCTCATCGAAAAGGCGCGCCAGCAGCCCGATAAAGTCAAAATGGTGCTCGACAAAATCAAGTCCGACGGCCTCATTACTACTTTGGAAGCGGTTTTTAGCAAATTGGAACAACCCTTGCCGCTGGGCTACTGCAACGTGGGCGAGGTGGTAGCCGTAGGTGCGGGTATCGCCGATTTGCAGATTGGCGACCGCGTGGCATCTAACGGCCCGCACGCCGAAATGGTGTGCGTACCGCGCAATTTGGTGGCAAAAATCCCTGACAATGTATCAGACGATGAGGCCTCTTTTACGGTTATTGGCTCGATTGGGTTGCAGGGCGTTCGGTTGCTCAATCCAACGCTCGGCGAAACTGTGGTGGTGGTGGGGCTGGGACTCATTGGCCTGCTCACGGCCGAGCTGCTACGGCTCAATGGCTGCCGCGTAATCGGTTTTGATTTTGACGAAAATAAACTCGAAATAGCGCGTCAAAAAGGCATTTTGGTAGCCAATCCAAGTCAAGGTACCGACCCCGTGAAGTTTGTTGAAGACGTAACAAACGGCGTGGGTGCCGACGGCGTAATCATCACGGCCTCCGCCAAGGGCAACGACATAGTGTCGCAGGCGGCGCGGATGTCGCGCAAGCGGGGGCGTATTGTGTTGGTGGGCGTGGTAGGACTCGACCTGAGCCGGGCCGAATTTTACGAAAAAGAACTTAGTTTTCAGGTGTCTTGCTCGTATGGCCCAGGCCGCTACGACGACAACTACGAACAGAAGGGCGTGGACTATCCGTTGGCTTTTGTGCGCTGGACCGAGAACCGCAACTTTCAGACCCTTTTGCAGCTTATTTCGTCGGGGTTGCTGGACGTAAAACCGCTCATAACCGAAATAGTGCCGCTCGAAGATTATCAAAATATATACGGCCAAATCGGGACTTCGCGGGCAGTGGCTTCTATTTTGGCTTATCCTGCGCAGGTTTCTGCCCAAACAACGGTGCGCTACAACGCCGTTTCGTTTGCCCAAACCAAAGGCGTGGTGGGCATAGTGGGTGCCGGCAATTTTACCAAAATGACCCTGCTCCCCGCCATGAAAGGAGGCAATATCAAGTACATTGCCAGTGCCAACGGCCTGTCGGGAACGGCTTTGGCCCAAAAGTACGGCATTGCCTTCAGCACCACCGACTACCACGAAATACTGAAAGACGAAGAGGTTGATTTGGTGGTGATTACAACCCGTCACAACCAGCACGCTGGACTCACCATCGAAGCCCTGAAAGCGCGCAAGCACGTGTTTGTCGAAAAACCATTGGCCATTTACGCAGCCGAACTTCAAGAAATAATTGCAGTGGCTACGGCCTTGGCATCTCCCAGCGTGACGGTAGGGTTCAACCGCCGGTTTTCGCCACACGCCCAAAAAATGAAAACCCTACTTGGCGATGCCCCCATGAATGTAGTTGCCACCATGAATGCGGGCTTTATTGCGCCCAACTCTTGGGTACACGACCGTACCGTGGGCGGTGGGCGTATTTTGGGCGAAGCCTGCCATTTTATTGACCTTATTTCGTTTCTGACGGGGAGCTGCGTAACGCACGTTTGCATGAATGCAATGGGCCAAAACCCCACCGAAACCACCGATAACGCCACCATTTTATTGCGCTACCAAAACGGCTCGACGGGGGTTGTTAATTATTTTTCTAATGGCCACAAAGCCTATTCCAAGGAGCGCGTAGAGGTTTATTCGCAGGAACGAACGCTGATTTTAGATAATTTTAGAACATTAACGGGCTACGGTTTTAAAGGGTTTTCTAACATGAGTACCCAACAAGACAAAGGACACAAGGCGCAGTTTGCACAACTTTTGGCGCGCGTCAGCACGGGCGGTGTGCCGCTCATTCCATTTGGCGAAATTGTCAATACCACCCAAGCTACGCTGGCGGCCATCGAAAGTTTGAAGCAGGGAAGTTGGGTTCAAATTTAAGATTTATCACTTATTATTTCTTTGTCTATGTTTATCAAGAAATATTTTTTCGGTATTGTGGTTACGCTTGGCGTGCTGTTTGCATTTGCAATGAAAGCCACGGTTTATCAAGTCGAAGTGCCAAAATCAATGCCTAAAATTGACCAAGATGGTTTTGGCAAATATTGGTTTTCGGGCAAAGCCGAAATCAGTACTTATGACTTGCAACAGACGCAGTACGGCAGGTTGAACCCGGGCCAAGCAGTGCTAATTTTTGTAACCGAAGATTTTAGAACAGACACGCAAGTAAAGTCGGAGCTTGAGTACAGCCGCAGCAAAGCTACGGCTGTACTCAAGCTCAACATCATTAAAAGATTTGTTACGGGCATTTACGACTATTCGCTTTATACTTCGGTTTTTACGCCCATTGACCGCCAAATTTTTCCACATAGCCTCAAAGTATCGTTTACGGCGCAAGACTGGTGCGGCCATACTTTTATGCAGCTCAATGCCCGCAACAACGGCTTTAAAGCAACGGGCCGCTCTTATTTTGAAGATGAGGTTGAACAGGATTTTGAGGTTGAAAAAGCCTTGCTCGAAGACGAGATTTGGACGCGGCTGCGGCTTAATCCAGGCGAGTTGCCCACGGGCAAAATCAAACTGATTCCGAGCCTGTCGGCTGCGCGACTGCGCAAACAGAAAATAGCACCCAACGAAGCAAATGCTACACTAAACGACTATGTGGGCGTAGATTTTAAAGGCAAGAAACTCAAAGTATATGCCATAACCTATGCCGATGCACGCAAGTTAAGTATTTTTTATGAGGCCGATTTCCCGCATCAAATTGCAGGCTGGGAAGATACTTGCCAAAATAAAGGGAAAGTTTTGACAACACGCGCTATTTTGAAGAAAACCCTCAAAAGCGATTATTGGAACAAAAATATGCCCAATTTTGACACTTTGCGCGACACGCTGCAACTACGCTAATAAAAAAGTCGGCCTTGCTTGAAAAAAGCGAGGCCGACTTTTAATTAGACAAAAAATAATCACTAACGCTCTTGGGTTGTTTCTTCGGTAGCAAGTGGCTCGTCGTCCATTTGCTTTTTGAACATGTCTATCACCAACGAAATACGGAACGTATTGGCCAGTGCGCTTCCCTGTTTTTGGGGCATCAAATAGGCGAAATCAACCCCGTAACGGTTTTGAATACGTGCGCCAAAGCCTACCGTAAAATACTTACGCCCGCCTTTGCTGTTGGCTTCGTTGAAGTACCCCGCCCGCAACGCAAAGGCTTCGTTGTACCAATATTCCATACCCGTTGAGATGGTAAACTCGCGCAACTCTTCGCTGAATCCGTCGGGGGCATCGTTAAACGACCCAAACATGGCCGCAAACGTGCCACGATTGGGGTCTTTACCCCTGGTAATAATATCGCGGTTTGCAGGATCGCGCACGGGAGGCGTAGGCACCATTAATTTGTTGAAATCTAAAACAAAAGTAAATTTGTTGTATTGATCAATGTGGCGGGTGGCAGCACCGCTCAATTTTAGGTTGGTTGGAATAAAACCCGTTTCGCTACCTCCGTAGTTTACTCTACCCCCAATATTTTGTATCAATAATGCGCCCGCCATTTTCCAGCCTTTGCCCGTACCTTCGTCAATATTTTCGCTTTGATAAAACGCGCTAATGTCGCCCGCTACAGTCCTGCCTGGCCTCATGGCGGTACCGTTGATAATGGCAGCCCCTCCTAAATTGGAGTTGATATATTTTAAGTTTAAGCCCACCGAAAATTTGTCAGTCAGTTTGCGCGAGTAAGCCAATGAGCCATAGAATTCGTTCGATAGATACTCGCCTTGAAAGCCTCCTCTATTGTCGCGGGCTTCAAATTTGCCGTGGTCAAAATACATTAAACTGGCGCCGAAGGCTTGGTTTTTCCCTACTTTAATGAAGCCCGAAAGATACGTAAAATACATATCGTCGGTGATATTGCGCAGCCAAGGCGTGTAAGAAACCGCCACGCCGTAGTTTTTGGTAGATTGAGCCAGTTTGGCTGCGCCCCAATAAACCGAGTTGGCATCTGGACTCAGTGCACCGCCTGCATCGCCCAGGGCTGCGCTGCGGGCATCTGGCGTAAAGGCCGCAAAAGGTACGGCTGTGGTTACAGGACGCAAACTGGTGGTATCTTCTCCAGAGATACCGGGCTGTTGTGCGTGGCTTTTTGATGAAACACAAACAGCGCAGAAACCGATTAGCGCTACAATGAATAGATTCTTTTTTGTCATAAAAATTTAGTTTTCAAGCACTTACCCCCCCAATATTCGTTGCTTTATCAATATGCAGGTGTCAAAAATAACGTTTCAATCTAAGAAATTATAGCAAATGAACAGAAATTTTAAAAAAACTACCTTACGTACAGTACTTTACTACTTACTATCTGAACTTTTTGGGTGGTTAATGAGCGGGTTGTCAGTTTTATCAGATACATTCCAGGTGCTACTTTTTGGTGGTATTGGTTGGTCCCGTCCCAAGTCATTACGTCCCAAATTTCATTGGTATTATAAGCGGTAAAAACTTCCGAGCGTACCGTCTTGCCATTCAAATCTATGATTTGTACCCTTATTTCTAAATCGTCGTCTTCTTTTAAGGGGCTTATTTGAATGGTGGTTTGGTCTTGAAAAGGATTTGGGAAAACCGAATTTCTTTTTAGTATTGCTGCTTGCTTTTCTACCGTAAAATTTAACGTACCTTCGGTAGAATTATTGTAGGTGTCCCAAATCTTCAAGCGTAGGCCATACTTACCAGCGGGAAGCTGCGCGAGCGGAAACCGAATAACGCCGCTGCGGAAGTCGTCTTGATTAGACAAAAAGTAATCGTTTATCGCCCACGAAAGTGTATCGTTGAGTGTCAAAATCATGTCTTGACCAATGCCCGCCCGCGAAAGATTCAGCCCGTTTTCGTCGCTTATTTTGGCCACAAACAGCGGGCTTTCGTCCACCGTACTGCCGTTCACAAAGGCTTCGTTGTTCAAAAACAATTGCAGTGCAGGCGGCTTGTTGTCAATAGCCAAGAGCGCACTGCCGCCCACCATTATCTGGTTGTTGCCACCTGCGGCGTCGCTGAGGCTGTCGTTGCTCAACGCATACACCGACACGCGCCCGCTGCCGAGGCGGTAGTCAATGTTTTTGGGCACCACAAATTGCACCGAGAATCTTCCGTTTTGTACGCTTACTTGGCCTTCAAACAATTTGCTATCAAACTGGGTATAGCGCAGCGGCGCACTTTCTGTACCCTTGGTTTGGAGTTGAGTAGGCTTGTCAAAAACCGAAATCGTGGCCGTACCATTGAAGGTACTTATCCATTTGTTGTCTTGTTTAATTTCTCCCGTTAGCTTTACCAATTTTCCCGCTTTGAGCGTATCGTTTGTCGAAACAACAGCTTGACAATCAGGATAGTTTAGCCGTAAAGAGGGGTCGCCGAGCAGCGTAAAGTTACGATTCAAAACGCCGCTGGTGCTGTTGTTTTTGGTAATTTTCATCACGTCGCCCAGTCGAGGCATTTGGCCGTTGATGGGCCTAAAAACTGCGCCGTAAAAAGCCTGGTTTAACAAAAAGTTGGTATTGGCAAATACTGGTCGTGCAGTAGTGAGCATGGCAATAGCCCCCCCGCGCGGACTCAAAACGGCCAATTCTGCCCCTGAAACCACGTTTGGATTGTCAAAGCGGCCAAATTCACAGGTAGCTGTAACAATGAGGGGTAAACTGTTTATGCTACGCCAACTAAACAGGTCTTTCAGGGTCAAAACTTGTTCTTCGGCCCACACCGACTCGCCGCCGTGGCCCGTATAATTCAAAATAAAAGTGCCTTCGTTGATGCTTCGGTCAATGGCGCTGTTTACTTCCGGGGCGCGTTGGGTGGCGGTAGTAATGACCTGAGGGAAATCGTCCACGTAAATTTTTTTGATGTCATACAGCGGGGCATTTTGCGAAACAATCTTGGTCAAATCGTCGGCATCTTGCTGGTGAATATTGCTATCGCCGTCGTCGGCCACAAAACCAATGCGTTGCCGCCACCGCCCGCGTGCGCTTTTTTGGGCATAGCGCACCAGTTTGTCCACCATTGTTTGGGCTTCTTCGGGAGTTTTGGCGGGCAGCCGCCCCACGCCAATGTCCAACGAATGATTGCCCCCGTAATCTTCCGCCCACTCGCCGTCGGTGGATTTTAAGAACCCAAAAAAATCGTCGGACGAATAACTAAAAACGGGCTGCGCCGATTCGCGGCTTTCGTAAGTAGGCACAAAGTTGGCCATTTGTTGGGCACTTTGGATTTGGGTATTGTTCTTGAAATCGTAGGAGGCATCGCCCAACAAAAGCAAGTATTTTAGGCGGTTGGGCTGGCGGTCGTTGAGGTGCTTGGCAAAATCTCGAAGGGCGGTGGGGTCGAGCTGCCCCGACGAAAACTCATTAAAAACCTGCGCCGTCGTTACCACCAATGCTTCCAAGTTGTCGTGGCTTTTGCGAAAATCGGCCAATTGTTGCGCTTGTTTTTGCCAACGTGGCGCGGTTATGATGAGCAAGTCGGGCGTGGGTTGAGTGCGAATATGCTGATTGGCAACGGCCACCGCCGAGGCGGGCGCAAGCAATTGGTTTTCGGTAAAAGCCACAAAACGCCTCAAACTACGACCTGCCGCGCCAAAAACGGCTTCTTGTCCGTTGATTTTAACCAACTGATTGCGCGGGCGCAAGCCGTCGGTTACGTCCCAAACTTGCAAAGCTGGTGTGGCTTTGCCAATGATATATTTCACCGAATCTTGCTGTAAAGTGCTGATATTCTGAAAAATAATGGCATTTTCGTATTGTTGTAAACTCCGCTGTATTTGCAGCCCTACAAAGTCCAAGTAGCCTTCGGCGGTGTTTTGGCCTGCTTTATCGAATGCTACGCCCACGCGTAGGCGGCTGCCATCGAGCACAAGCACACCCGCATACGACTGCACCGTGCGCTGACCTTTGACATCGTAGCGATAGGTAGAAACAGTAGCCATATTTTGCGAACCAACCGGGTGATTATTGAGTAAAAAACCAAATTTGGTGGTTACTTGCGCAGCCGCTACGGTGGCGGCAGTAAGCCGATATGGGCTATTGGCGAGGGCGCCAGGCACTTCAAAAACAAATTCTTGTTGGGTTTGGGCACCAAAATAGTCGCCCCACCATTCGCGGCCCGACTGCACCCGATTGACCAACTCTGGTTCTCGAAAAACGTATTCGTCGTAGCTATTGATTGTAGTACCGCTCGCGCCAAATTGTTGATTTTTAAGCCTTAAACCTTCATTGTTGCCAATTTGCAAAAAGTAAAAAGTAGTGTCTGAATACAAGTTTAATTGGTGTTCCAATTTTTTTTCGGCGGCATTGAAGCGGATTTCGTGCGGGCTTTGGCCAAAAAACCAGAGCGCGTCGCCTTCGTCAAAACGCCCGTCGGCTTCTCCTTTTATTAGCACGGCATTTTCGGTTAAATCGGCGGCACGCGGCGTAGCGTTGAGTTGCGACAGCATGAGACCACCATTGCCAAACAGTCGCAAATTTTTAGGGTTTAAGTTGGCCAACTCCACGCCTAACTGGCGCAGAAAGGCGGCATCTAAGCGGTAAACGCCCGTTTTTGTTACGCCTATTTTAAATATTTTCCCTTCAGAAAGAACTGAGTTTTGGGCAAAGATTGGCCGACAAAACAGTAGGCAGAGTAAAATAGGGGCGTATTTTTTACAAAAACACCTTATTTTGTAAAAAAATACGGCGTTTGGTTTGCGCAGTACGTGCTCTTTGGCTGTCATATCAATTCATTTTAATTAGGCTATTTAAACCATTCCGCATACATAACGTAATTATTGGCTGTACGCATAAAAACCTCGGCCAAATCGGGCGTTACGTCTTTGAGATACTTGGCGGGATTGCCCGCCCAAACCGTATTGGGCGGCACTATTTTCCCTTGCGTTACTACTGCTCCCGCCGCAATAATCGAACCCGTGCCAATGCGCGCGCCGTCCATGACAATTGCGCCCATGCCAATCAGCACTTTGTCTTCGACGGTGCAACCATGCACAATGGCATTGTGGGCAATCGAAACGTAGCTTCCAATGCTGGTGGCGTGTTTTTGGTACGTGCAATGTATTACCGCGCCGTCTTGCACGTTGCAATAGTTGCCCATGGTTATGGCGTGCACATCGCCCCGCACAACGGCATTGAACCACACGGTGCAGTGCTGCCCCATTACCACCTCACCAACCACCGTGGCGTTGTCGGCGAGCCAGCAATTGTCGCCAAAAATAGGCTGAATACCCCGAACTGATCTGATAAGTGGCATGTATGAATAGGAGAAACGTATTTTTTTTATCGAATCAAAGTTACTTGGCCGCGCCTTTCGTAGCCATTTTTATTGGGGTAGTTTTCGGCAATTCTATGCCATTTTGGCAACTTTCGGCCAAAATGGCCAGCGAAAATCCCAACGTTAAGCCGCCATAAAATTGCGTTGCCATTGTTCGCATATTTGTTGAAACAATATTTTTCCAAAAATAACTACAATTGAGAAATTACCAAACGGCAAACACTAATTTGATGTAGGCATTCGGGCGGTTAAGTTGCGCAAATAAAAATCGGCCAATACGAGCGCGGCCATGGCCTCAACGATGGGCACAGCGCGGGGCAGCACGCAAGGGTCGTGGCGGCCCTTGCCCGACACCGTTACGCTTTCGCCCGCTTCGTTTACGCTTTGTTGGTCTTGCATAATGGTAGCCACGGGCTTAAAAGCCACCCTAAAATAAATATCCTCGCCGTTTGAAATCCCCCCCTGAATCCCTCCTGAATGATTGGTACGGGTACGGGTACGGCCTTGCTCATCGGTATAAAAAGCGTCGTTGTGCGCCGAGCCATTTAGCACAACTCCCTCAAAACCAGTTCCATACTCAAAACCTTTTACGGCGTTGATGCCCAGCATGGCTTTGCCTAACTCGGCATGGAGGCGGTCAAAAACGGGCTCGCCCCAGCCCGCTGGCACGCCCGTTAGCACACAATTAATGACACCGCCCACCGAATCTCCCTTTTTGCGAATGTCGTCAATGTAGTCAAACATTTGCGCGGCCATGTCGGGGTCGGGGCAGCGCACGGGGTTGGAGTCAGTCTGCGAAAGGTCGAGTTGTTGGTAGGTTTTTTCTAATTTCAACGCGCCAACCTGCGACACGTACGCTTGGACGTGTACGCCAATCTGCTGCAGCAACAACTTGGCCAATGCCCCAGCGGCTACGCGCGCGGCGGTTTCGCGGGCCGAGCTGCGCCCGCCGCCGCGGTAGTCGCGGTGTCCATACTTGGCCTGGTAGGTGTAGTCGGCGTGCGAAGGGCGAAACTGCGTAGCAATGTGCGCGTAGTCTTTGCTGCGTTGGTCTTCGTTCCAAATTAGCATGGCAATGGGCATTCCTGTGGTTTTTTCCTCAAATACCCCCGAAAGTACCTGCACGGTGTCGGCTTCTTTGCGCTGGGTCGTAATGCGCGACTGCCCTGGCTTGCGGCGGTCGAGTTCGTTTTGAATAAAGCCTAAATCAAACGCCAGCCCTGCGGGGCAGCCTTCTATTACCACACCAATACCTACTCCATGCGACTCGCCGAAGGTCGCAATCTTGAAAATTTTGCCGTATGTATTACCCATTTTTTCTAAAAACGTAAATCATTCCCAGCAGCATGGCTACGATGAGAAAGTTGGTGATATTTTTGATAATAAATTGATAATTGATGTCAGTATATTTACTGTCGAGCGTGTCAATAATGGTATAAAAAGACGCGGGGCTTTTGTCCACCACTCCCGTTTGGGCCAAGGCTTGCCCGCTCACTTGCACGGTCAAATTTGAGCGAAGCGTGTCGTATTTTTGGGTGGCGGTATTGAAGAAAATCAACTCAAAAATTTGCCCCAACGCAAACACGCCACTGCGGTTTGGGATAAGTTGATAGCGAAATTTTTTATAACCCGTTACTTGCCCGTGATGGCGCGAAATAGCCTGCTCACTATCGGGCGGGTAAACGTCGAACAGCGCATTATTGCCCCCCAAAATGGGTGCTTGAATGGCCGAAATATTGCCATCTCCCGCTATTTTGAAGCTATATTGGTAGCTATTTCCCGTGGTCAGTTTGGTCGTATTTAGGTTCTCTTCCAATCTTAAATTGCCCACCACTACTTGATTTTTGAGTGGGTGGGGGGGCAAACCCACCACTTTTACTTCGATTGGGTTGGAATAAAACGTTTTCAGCATTTCTTTTTCTTTTGCCTCACCGCCCCCTATTTTCATCGTTAAGCCCGCCGCTGGTATTTTGATGGGTTGGTCATTGAACGGGAAAAAAGTGGCTTGGTAGATACGATATTCCACAAATGACTCGTTGTGTATCTTGACGGGTATTGGCTGAATTTCTTTGATACCAAAGTTTTCTTCCCAGCAGTGAGCAGGTTTGATTTGTTTCAATATTTTTTCCAATTGCTTATCAGTTTCATAAAAATCCATTTCGGCGGTATTGTTTTCAGAAACAAAAAAAGAAACCGATAAGTTAAAGCCTTCGCCTACGTACACGGCACGCTTGCGCACCGTAATGGTAAAGAATGCGCCCTGCATTGCTTCGTTTTCTATTTCTATCAAATCTTGTTCTTGGACAAGGCCCCTATTTGGGCCATTTTTACCCACTACTACCTCCGTACCTTCGGCCTGAATGGCCAGCCCGTTTATGAGTACCGAAAGCGTATTAATTGGGTATCTACCTTCTTTAAATGCGTAATAATCTTGGGTAAATGTACTGATTTCTGAAGATTTGCCGCCCACAATCTTGGTGATACCCGAGCGTGAAGTGCCTCGCTTCTGGAAACCTTTTAATTCTGGAAATACAATAGTAGGAATTGTTTCGGCGTTGGATATGGTAACCGACACCGTAAAAGCCTCCGATAGCGCAATGGCGTTTTTGCCCAATTCTACCGAAACTGGCGATTTAGTGCTTTGTGCTTGCACTATTGGCATAGTACAAAAAAAAATAAAAATATGGATAACTAATATTATTTTTTTCATTGCTATATTTGACACAAAATTAACATCTTTGGTCAAGATAATCCCAAATAGAGTTGTTAATTTTGGAATTTCAAATTGTATTTAGTGAATTACTCAAACCCCCTCTTTATCGTTATGGCAACAATGTTAGAATATATTAAAACGGTACTTCAAAAAGTAAGTTTTGATAAGTGGCTCTTTGAAAGAGAATTGCGAAAAGCCTTGCGGGTATTGATGCCCCACGAAGTGAAGCAATTGAGAGTATGGTGCTACGAACAATTTAGCGATCGCTACCACGCAGTTTTGAACAAGTGCTTCCCATCGCAATTGTCTTTTTAAGTTTATTAAAAAAAAGTTTCTAATAAAAAGCCCGCTCCACAATGGTTGAGCGGGCTTTTTATTAGAAAGTAATGAATTAGTAACCAGGGTTTTGTTTCAAGGTTTCTACCCCATCTTTTTTACTGTTCAATATTTCTGTCAAAGGAATCGGATAATACTCATGCCTTCCTTTTACAAAAGTTACCCCATTGAAATAGGCTCGCTTGTCCTTTTCCTTCGCATAATAGGCATTGAGTGTTACATCGGCAATACCCCAACGCACCAAATCAAAGAAGCGATGACCTTCCATGGCTAATTCAATACGTGTTTCGTATCGAACAGCTTGGCGAGCAGTGGCTTGCGTTGCAAATATAGGCGAACTGGCAGGGTACTCGCTGACAACATAATTTGCCGCAGGCTTCCCATCCGAACCCATGACAAACCCTTCAGGATTAGCTGCACGCTTACGAATCTG
>Ga0335394_10000909_pt1 | contig 32620 bp, 23 predicted proteins | sample MAT03_FD_205741 | JGI IMG/M metagenome (GOLD analysis project Ga0335394, IMG submission 205741) | Freshwater microbial communities from Lake Fryxell liftoff mats and glacier meltwater in Antarctica - MAT-03 (spades assembly) (version 2) ...
AAAGTTTGGGTTATCTTTGTGAACAACATAAAGTTGTTCACTACAATAAATCTGTTGGAAACCTGAAGGGTTTCCAACAGATTTATCTCAGTTATGTTCGATCTAAGATCGAACATAGCTACAATAACCCAAACAAAGTTTGGGTTATCTTTGTGAACAACATAAAGTTGTTCACTACAATAAATCTGTTGGAAACCTGAAGGGTTTCCAACAGATTTATCTCAGTTATGTTCGATCTAAGATCGAACATAGCTACAATAAATACCAATTTACTGGTATTTATCTTTGTTGTGTTCAATCAAAGAACGAACACAATTACAATGAATTATTTATTATATATGATATCCTTGTCGACACATTTCATTGTTATGAGATGTGTTCTATAGTATTCTGATTTAAGAAAACTATTACCTCCATTAGTATTATATGTACAATAATCAACACAGATACCAGAGATATATTAATTTTGCTACAGAATGATTAATAACCACAATGAATTATTTATTATGTATGATATCCTTGTTAATACATTTCATCGTTATGAAATGTGTTCTATAGTATTCTGATTTAAGAAACTATTACCTCCATTAGTATTATATGTACAATAATTAGCATAGATATATTAATTCTGCTACAGAATTATTTATTATGTATGATATGTTAATACATATCATAGTTATGAAATGTGTTCTATAGTATTCTGATTTAAGAAAACTATTACCTCCATTAGTATTATATGTACAATAATCAACACAGATACCAGAGATATATTAATTCTACCACAGGATGATTATTTACCCCGATTAGTGTTATATGCCTCCATTAGTATTATATTGATGATAATAGGAGTGGGTACAACATATTCATTCTTAACTACTATATCATAGATATCTATGATATATTTATATGTATTATTTCTTTGTTTATAATATTTCGAGCATTGCTGCATATCGTCCTTCTTTACCTGATAGTTTATCAGCATGTGTTCCATAGTATACCAGTTTAAGGAAACTATTGCCCCCATTAGTATTATCTTCAATCGGAATTAATATAGAGGCGGGTGAAATACCATATATCATGTGAATCGGAATAATGTCTAGGGGTGTGGGTTCACTTCCTATATTCACACGATATTGATAATAAGTATTAGCAACTGCGATAGCTTTTGATTTTGTACCACCTACTACATTCTGAATAATATAGATCTTTCCATCTTCATCTTGATACATATAAGGATCTGGTGAAAATCCCATAGCTATCTCAACCTTACGTCGAATATTATAATATCTACTATAATTCTGTGAACTCTTCAATGAAATCAACCAGGCTATTAGATCTTTCTCATTAATAAATACCTTAGAATTAGGTACATCAACAAAGTCTGATTCCTTCTCATAGAAATTATCAATAAATTCAATCGCTTCTGGAGGCATACCAAATCGTAGATTACTATAATCTCTCAACATCTTAATAATACGATCGGCGAATGTTGCATTATACATGATCAATCTACCTTGATTAAATAGAGAGGGAGCTAGAGGTTCGATTATTCTAATAGCATCCTGAATAGTTTCTACATTGGGTAGCCGTCTAGGAATATTATCTAGATTATAATATGTAGAACTATCACGAACTGGTGCTTGATCCATAATCATGAAATTAGAAGAGAAGATATCAGGATCGATATTTTGTTTGGAGCGTGCAAGTTCATACAACCATCTTGTTATTTGTGTAATGATATTAAGTGTACGTCTAAGTTTACTTAAGCGTGATGTGATATTGACACCTGTTGATATAATTGGATTAGGTGGCCCTACTGGTTTATTATCGAATCCTGGAGTGGGAACTATTTCAACATATTCACCATATATAATGTCCATAATTTGAAACCATAATCCAGTAACATTTCTGTTAGTGTCACGAGTGACACCAGTAGGTTCTCCAAATATACGTATGGCGGTTTGTGCTGGTATACGCTGCATATCATTAGATATTGGTAAGTTTTCTGGTTGAGAAGGAATAGTCACAACGGTCATGGCTTGACCTCCTCCTATACTCAATGTCAATGCTCTCATTTTACCATTATAATCAATGAACTGTGATATAGGGGGTGATTGGAATAGATCCAGATGATCAATAAAATAATAAATATTTGAATGTACCTCAAATGTATTATTAGGTAGAACTGTCCATGTCATGGTCTTAATAGTATCTTGAAGAGCTCCATGGCAGACTTCAGTCATCTCAGGTCCAAATAATTTCAATATTTGGTAATTATCCTTATCATAATCTACTATGAGTTCACATTGTGGATATAATAGGGCATCTGATTCGGAGCCCCATGTTTTCATCAGAACTACCGTGGGTCTATGTAGACGAAGTGGACGGGCATGGAATATTTTGAATCTTGGAATATCCATAGCACCTAATTCGGTTTCATCTCCGGATGGGGGTGGAGGAGCAAACACATATATATTAATATTAAAAGTTTCTTCAATAGCTCGATAGAACATAGATGGATCTAAAAACTTAGAATTATCTCTGAACATATCCATTATTTCCTCATCTGTGTGATCATATAACTCTTGTTTTAATAGTGATGGTCTGATTGTCGCTAACATATGTTGACGTATACGAGTAACATATATCTCTTTCATCTCATCGGTCGGTTGAGCTATATACCTTGGATCATCTACTGCAACACAGATACAATGAAGAAGGGAATTTGGACTATATATGATACCATAACGAACCATATCTACATATTCATCAGAATATCGTTTAACAATATTCTCGACGGCTCTTGGTAAAAATGCTACTCTATCAGGAACAAGAATCTTACGCGTACTAATCTTTTTCTCGGCTTTTGCTCCAACTCTACGATCGGGTGCTTTATCTTCTACATAATCACGATAATGAGAATTTACTCCCTGACTCATTTGATCCTTCTTGAAACAACATGGAACGTATGGGAATCTGTCTCTATTAGGAAGATCATGATTTAATTTAACACCGGGGTATGGATTATTATCATCTGGACAAACAAAATTCCATCTTGGATTATCTTTCGGAAATGGCATTACTTGTCTCTCCTGAAGTGCGGGACCAATACGTCTTTGTTTCCAAGCTTGAATCTCGGTTGGATCAATAATTATCGGCTGAAGTGGACATTGACATCTACGAGCATAATTGAGTACAAAAAGATCAGGAGCTTGTTCCTGAAGACGTTTGATTTTTGCATTGACACGTCGATTCACTGTTGTTTTCTTGGTTAGTTCGAGAATAGTTGGTTCTGCGATTATTGTTTTACGCTTACGTTGTGACAATAGAGGACCCAAAGCAGCTAACTCGGGAAGTACACCTTGATAAGCACCGATAATAGGATCTTTATTATCTTGATAATATCTCATAAGTAGACGAAAGATGGGTATAAAGTCATTGATGACAATACGTGATTCGGCCTGAGATATATTTACATGAATATATGGAGTACCAGCAGGTAAACGTGCCTGTGTAACTGCTCTGGTATTAGGATCCATAACTTCCACAATTTCATCTTCGGATGTGATTTTCTGTGTTAGAGTAACAGACACAGAGGCAGAATTAGAAATATATGCCTCTTCTGTAGCAGTTTTACCTTCAGCCATATCAGAATATATGGAACGATAATGAACGTCAAGACGTTTCTTTAAGGCAAATGGTTTAATATTTTCTTCAACATAGAGATATACATTGACAACTGGATCTAATAACACCATATCAACAAAAGATGTTTCATCAAAATTTATACCCCATATGTTGAAATCTCCTCTAACTTTGATTTCTCTCCCATTACCAAACACCAGACTTGGTAGTGCTGACTGTGCACGTTGAAATGCTATTTGTTCACTGCGAATAAGCCCTTTCTTAGGGTCAGATCCAACTGGAGATTCGATAGTTAAATAGTTAGTATCAAGATGATATACTACAGTGAAGAAGGATTCACGGGGAGCATCATGCAATTCAACAGCACCATCATTATTTGGGTCTCCTAACCATAATGTCATATAGATAGTATCTTTGCTGGTGGCTTCACCAGAGGGTGTGATAGTTATAGAATAATTGGGTTCATTTTCAATCTTACCTCCTGTATATACTCTAAACATTGCCTTTCCATATTTATCATTATATCTAACAAATGGAACATAACGTGATACCACTGCTCTATTGAATATATCCAATCCATCTTCCTTAATAACTGCACGTCCATCTATTGCGGGACTAAAAGACATTATTGTTGAATTAACAGTAACAGGGCTGAAGGGAATCTTTTCTCTTTGATCTACTTCAGATAATGTTCTTTGAATATCTATAACGGTATAGAGACGTCTTATATCACGATCTCTTTTAGAGTTTATCTGATTATACCAACTGTCATAGGTCTTCTGGAGATCATCTTGACTTTCAAACTTATCGATCGTTAGTGTGTTATCCATATCTCGATATATTTGATTCATAGTTATATATAGATTGGGATTAGGATTAGGATTAGGATTAGGATTGGGATTCTGGCGTCTAAGTTGATCATAATAGGACATTGCAATATCATCAATAGTGATGGTTTTGTTAAAACCCGTTATAATGTCATACATACTGGCGGGAGTCTCACCTTCATTGATTAGTCTTTGTACTATAACTGGAAGTGATTCAAAAACAAAAGCGGGAGTACCACTCGGTATATTGATATCTCTGGGAGTGCGTGGACGAATAATGACTAATTGAACAGGTACTTGAAATACGGCTGCCCATTTATATAAGAGAGTGACATCATTATCATATGGAGTAATTTCAGCACCTGGAATAGGTCTTCCATCAATGGTTAAGGGTATAGGTATTTGTGTGATCGGTATAGTTAATAACGGAGCAGCGATAGTTGCCATTTACAGCCTAAGCAACTAAGTATAATTGAAAATAACAATATATATATATAATTACTTCATAGATAATAGATATATATATCAAATAATATATCATGTTCCTATCATTAAAATACAACTAAGTTGTATTTTAAGTTTATCCAGTGTGTACTAAAGAAATGTCACATCGTTTAGGATCTACTATTAATTCACCACTCTTTATGAACAATCCCATCTCAGTTCATAGTAACGGAAATCGCAACGATTCTCTCATCGACGATGAATCGTTCTTTACTAAAGGTGAAGAACCACAAAGATCCTCCACCAGTACATATGATCATGTTGGCGGTGACGAAGATATATTCATCAATAACACTCAAGGTGGTTCCTTCCGACTTCATCGTAAAACTTTAAAAGAAGCACTCCAAGAACTTAAGACTCAAGAATATGTCTCTGTCAGACAATTAAGTCCAGAACATACTGAATCATTTAGAAGTATTGTAGAAGCCCTCCGTCTACTATATGGATCTCAAGCTCTCTATGATTTAATTCTCACAGATATTCGTAATGTCTTCAGTGATATTAAAGATATTAGACCTGGCACCGTCTCCGCTTTCTTCATTGGTTGTTTCAATGATGATAAATTTCCAGGTCCCATGGGATGTAGTCCAAAATGTGCAGCTTCTCTACCTCCAACAGAAGGAACACCAGGCTACAACAACTGTGACGATCTAGTATTAATATATTCTGATGGACTTTTTAGCTCATTAAATGAGAAACGATCACCTCATGCATATATATATATTGGTGATACTAATTTCTCAGGCTTCAGCACAGAAAATATTAGACAACTTCGAGAAGCCGGTATAGAAAATGCATCTCTCATATATGGAAATCAAGATGGTTCATATCGTGAAGTGACTGGGGCATTATCCATAGATCAACTGCCACATAGAGTAGATTCAGCTGATGTAAATAAATCAGATAATACAAGTCAAGTTACTAACTCAACTACAACAACCACTACTACGACGAATAATGCGGCAGGTATTATATTTGCTATTATTATTGTAGTTATTATCATTCTACTATTGGTAGTATTATATCGAAATTATAATCCTAAATGGTTCTAAGTATTATATCGAAATTATCATTCTACTATTAGTAGAATTATATCAACCAGTCTAGGTCGAAAACAACAATCACCTAACATTTATAAACTTGTAAATTATATTTACAAGTCTTTCTATTACAATTTATAAGATACATAGCGCTACTAAATATTATGTATTTTGTTATATAAATATGAATCCGAACTGCGATGTTTCACCTGTTGTCTCCCAGCCCGTTTCCCTTGTACACTTCCAAAACAACTGTGAGATAACTTCACAGGACAACTGTGAAGTCATTGTACAACCATCGCGTGCTACAACAGAATTATCTCACATTTCCGAAGCAAATATACAGCAAAATTATGCCGCCACATGGATTTTCAATCCCACTACTATAATATTGATCATTACAGGAATACTTGCTCTATTAGGATTAGGATTTGTAATTGCAGCCATATTAATATCTGAGAGTAAACTTAAGAATAAAAATACTAATACTAGTACCAGAACTCGTGCCACTATTCTCGCAACAAATATAGAATATCCATATCATGAAAGACAATCTTCTAAATCAATGTCTCTTTCATCATTGTCAGATATGGAACCGCCATTTAAATATATTGAACATGTTGTCGAAAAATCAAACAAAGCTCGCACACTTAAAGATATTGTATCTCCTAATCACTGGTTAGGTAATACACTCTATGACCCAGATACTATATTCAATGTCTACCCCTATTATGGCAAGATAGAAAATAATGCATTTATGTTTTCATGGCCCACTAATGGTTTTGTCACAGAAAATTCTCTCGATTTAACATATGAAAGTATTCCCATGGAATCATATATTAGAGTTAGCAGTCTTGATGAAAGAGTGATATCATGTGATATTGTTGATATAGATGCATTAGTAGGAACAGTGATATGGCAATATCATAATATTCATAACAAAATAGGATCAATGACAATACCATTAGCCAAAGGATCTCCATTCATAACAATCGAAGCAAATAATATAGGATTATCCCTAGAATGTGGATTTGATTTCACTCATCAGAATGAATATAAATTAAATAAGAGATCGTCCATACATATATTTAATATTAGTGAAGACAGTGGATATATTCTTGTATTGTCGAAAAACATTACTATAACAGTAATTAATGATATTATATATATACCTCGTTTCACTGGTGTTGCTAGAATTGCATATTTTGATTCGACTGATATGATGAATATTCTTATTGATCATCATGCAGTATATCCAATAGAATCAACTCTAAGCACCTATGTTATTGAAGATACTACAATGGCTCCAACATCATTTATGGTAGATACAACATTCCAGTGGACCACCCGTAATATGTATAATAATGATTCTGATGATTTACTCATGATATCCCTACCACATCATAATATTACAAATATTATTTATCATGGATCACCAATTTTTCATCCTTTAATAGGACCTTTCCGATTCATTATAGCTAAAGATAATAAATGGGTGTTGGCCGAGGGAGTAGTTGATTACAAATTTCCATATTCCATTAAGAACGACTCCAATATAACAGATATTGAAGCATTGAGAACAGTGTGGAAGACTGAATCGAGCATGGTGATAAGTTCACCTCCTACAGGGTTTGTTAATTGGTGTAAATGGATGGGCAGTGTGGCAACATTATTACTTATTGGAAATATGTTGAATGAACATATCAATGATATAGCCAAAATTTTAGAGAGTAATTTATTATTGATAACTAAGAAGAATCGTATATCAAGATTGGTATACGATGATACTTGGGGAGGTATTATTGACGATACTGGAATTAATAATCGTATGGGTAATAGTGATAATGGTAATGCATTCTATGAATCTCATATAGGACAATTTGGATATTTAGTATTTGCATATGCCGTGGCGGGTTATTTCAATCAAGATTTTATAAGTCAGAATAAGGATACTGCTTTATTATTTGTACGTGATATAGCTAATCCATATGAATATGATGACGATTTTCCATTATGGCGTAATAAAGATTGGTATTTTGGATATTCTATAGCATCAGGATTGTCACCCAATCAAACAAAAGGTAAATATACATCAAACATAGGTGAAAATATATTTGGATATTACGGATGTTACTTATTATCATTAGTCCTTGATCAGTCAAATACAGATCCTCAGATTAAAGAATTACATGATTGGAGTTTAACATTATTGGCCCATGAGATATCATCGTTACAATATAACTTTCAAGTGTCATCTCAAAATATGGTTACAATAGATAGTGAATTTAGACAAAATACTGTTGTTAATAGAGGTGATACTTATTATGGATATAATGTCGAGAACGGTAATGCATATTACCCTGAACGACATGCATCTATGATGGTTCCTATAATGAAACCGATAAGTCCAATATCACTAGATTATATCGATAATGTATGGGCTAAATCTATCGAAGTGTGGTTGAATGATGCAGTACAAAGTTCTGAAATAGAGCCTGAATCATTGGGATATGCATTAGCATTATTATCTATTTGTAATAATAAAGATAATAATGTGATAAACAGGATAATGGATAATAAAAATATATATCTTCCATATGGAAGTACATGGTCATCCATATTATATTGGATTCTAAACCAATAAAGACAATTTACATAAGTTCGTATACATACGAATTTATTTACTATATCTAATGATTAAAAAGCGTAATTATTATGTTTATAACGAGAACGACCTCCTTTGACACCCTCACTAAGAAGTTTAATAGATACTAATTGTGCACCAATTTTAGGCATAATGGGAGCTAATTTATTGAAAAATAGAATAGAAAGGTTTTCAACAGTAGGATTTTTGGTTAAGGGACAGCGTTTGAGTATATTTTCTTCTACAATGAAAGTATTGGCTTCTTGAATGAGGAGGCAATTCTTATAGGGATTAATGATATTTTCGCGAACTAATTCTTTTAGTCGAGATGCAGGGGTTATAGTTGACCCATTTAAAGAATCTTTCTTTATAGATCCAGTAACAGTAATCTTTATAGAATCTATTTTGTATTTATGATCTTTATTTAGATTTGGAACGTATCTATAAGTATCTTCAAAGGGTATAGTAATGACTAAAGTTTGTTGATATGAGGCTGAAACTGCATACACTATCCAAATAATAATTATGACTATCACTAATATTAAAATAACACATATTATCACTAAGTACATGACTATGTGTAATTTATCAACCTCTATAAAATCATTTCATACTCTTAAGATACAATTTGCAATATATTTATAAAAAGTAAATATGACATAACTCTCTGCTTACACAGAACTATTGTGTATGTATATAAAATACATGTCGTCTGTTTATGAACAATCCAATCAACAGTTATTATGTGATTTATTCTATTATTCATCCACAATAATAGACAACTTGAATAAATTGCCTACATCTTCATCTTCCCCAAAAACCACTGATGAATGTTCAAATATAACTCTTGATCCTATAACCCTAAAAAATATTAACACTCAAATATTAAATCATGGATCTAATGATATGTTCGATAGAATGTGGGATTATGATAGGAATGAATTTATGCGTATAGCGTTCTACTTGCGTCAACATAGACGAATCACATCAGTATCAAATAATATTACTAGAACGGTAATGGGTAGGGGCGAACGTAAAATTTTCTATCAAATAATTACTTGGTTAAGTCATAATAAACTACCTGAATTACTTATCTTACTTCCATATATTCCTGATTATGGTTATTGGAAAGATTTATTAGTGTTAATGGGAACTAATGCTGAAAACGCTGTAATTTTTTTATTCGCAACACAACTTATATTTGATCATGGGATCTTTAATAGTCCTATCCCAGGATTAATATCTATGGCTGCTAAGTGGACTCCTAATGAAGGAAGTTCGTCTGATTTAAAACATAACACATACAGTAAAATAGCCAAATGTATGAATATATCGAAGAAAATATTACGTACACAATATTTAGTACCGTTACGTCGATATTTATCTGTTACTGAACAGATAGTTGGTGATAAAAGATGGTCTTCTGTCAACTACAATATGGTTCCACAATTATCATTACAGCTACATTCTAAAACTTTCTTACAACATGATCATGATCGATTTGTATCATATTTAAATACTGGGTACACCGATCATATCAAACGTGTATCTGTTCCTACTCCGATGTATTTAATTCCGACCACAAGATATAATATGATACCAATAAGATCTCATGTGAAAGATAATGAGAATGTATCTGAACATATAATACAGGATGACTATATCAGTAGATTAATGCCCATTCCCCAACTTATAGATATTAAAACATGTTCTAACAATGATATCATCACAATTTTGGGTAAAGATCTTCCAATTACAAATCATGGAAGGAATACAACGATTGAGCCAAATTCTTCAAATACGATAAGGGCTATTGATATATCTGGTTCTATGGCTGGGTTTCCTATAACATTAGCAGGATGTATGTGTGTTGAGGCTAATGATGATATATGGATACCTTTAGATATAGATAATAGTATGGATGAGAAAGTAAAATATGTGCATATAAACAAATGTTCAATAGGGTCATTTACTGATCGTATTTTGAATATAGCCTCTATTGGTAATATTACACATAATAAGGTGGTGGGGTATAATATAGAAAATTGTGTAACATCAGCAAGATCTCTGGGAAAGAATCATCTTATTATTATTAGTAATATACTGCTTGATGATTCTGAGTTGACTAACATTATAGGTAATGATATGGAGGTTCATGTAACGTATTGGTCAATTAACATGAGTCCTATTACTATAAGGACTCATACATTATTAACTATTATAGAGGGTTATGATATTAATATATATGTAGAATTAACACAGGGACATATTCTAAATCGTGATAGATACAAGGATATAATAATAAAATCTATGTATACTGATATTATATTACCTAAGATTTAATAATATAAGTGTTCCACTTATATTTATTATTTGTATTAAAATAGTATCCTGACAAGGATAAGATGTATTAACATTATGCATATTTCTTTTGAACTTATAAGTTCAAATCACTAACCAAAAAACAATGATGGATGATTAGCACTAAACTAAATTAAATATCATCCTGATGTGTCTATGTATAATAAATACCAGTAAACTGGTATTTATCTATCAAAGGTAGTTTTTATTAAAAGAGTGTAGCATGTATACGTGCTATGAACTCTTGTACATTTATAGGAACATGTCCAATGTATGGATATAATTCTGTATCACAATATGGTGACACTCCTTTAGTCAACTTAGACTTTTCACGTATCTGCCATGATGCAACATCATCCTCCGACTTAGGTTCTATTATACACATAAACCAATGTTCTAACTCGGTTAATCTAGCTTTGATGGTTGGTATATCTAGACCATTATCATCAATACGATCTTGATAATATACCTGATTATTTTCATAAATAGATAAAAGTCTATCGAATGCACTATGAGACACACATCCTGATGCATCTACTAAAGGTCGTAACTCATTAATATATTGCTTTTGAAGTGAAATAGTATTTTGTGTTATAGATCTCATCTTGAGAGCAACATAATTATAGTCTCGATCCTCGGGTTTAGTACAATCCAGATATATCGTTGCTGTAAAAAGAGGATCTTCCTTAATTTGACCAGTAACTTCATCCACTACCATCAATGTAAGATGTTTTCCTGGAGTTGGTGGTAACCGTGTAGTATTTGTATGATAGTCTGAGGACAACTTCACTAATCTTGGAGTTGGAGGTCTTTTATCTATTGTCGGAACCATTGCAATAGTTCCTATAGGTGTAATTGCTGCTATTTTAATTTCTCCTGAATTTTCTGCTGGTGTTATATACCACGGATTTTCTCCTGGTTGGAGTAATGTTCCCTTCTGTGGAACACATTCTGTATATTCAGTTGGTAAATGATTTATCCTAGGTAGAATAGATTTTGTGGATATTTCATCATAGTCTTTTATTGTTATTTGTTCTACACTGTCTGCCTGTCGTCCAGAAGTTGAATTAATTGGTGTTCTGCCTATTTTTGGAACTATTAATGGTGTTTTAGGATCATTATCATTAACATGTGCTATTATGACCTGCAGTCTTGGTGATTGACAAAGTTGAAGATTTGTGCCATTAATTATAGGAGATGCGGGTACACGCTGACAAACAGGAGTTGCAATAAGTTTGTTACGAGCACAATTTGGAATCATTAATGAGGGAGGACTACTAAAATTGGGAGATTCCTTCTTGCGTAAATTGAAGGTAGATTGTGTGGCTGATTTATATTGAGGAGTTGTCATAACTATATTGGGGATTTATATTTGTATAGCGAATGCACTGGGAGATGACAAGTCTTATTAATTATGTTCATATTTATTTCATATCAAAATAAATAAGGTATTATGGATGGATCTTTTGAATCAGTTCCAATGGTTGGGGAACCGGTAAATATCTATCATGTACAAGAGGATAAATCCACGAATGGTTGGATTTTATTATCTTTTCTCCTAACAATGGTGATAATATTGTTAATTATTCTGTGGGTGTTTAGTATTTTAGATCGTAATAATATTCCCCCATGTAGTTGTTTTGGACCATTTGGTGTTGAAATTAATGTAGATGCGAACCCTATTAATTTGTGCGGAACAGATAGAATTGCGCCATGTATTTTTGCGAAGAACTCACTTGCGGACTGTGTAAATGAATGTAATGTTCTTCAGGGAATTTGTCAAGCATTCACCTTTAATGCTGTGACATCAACTATGAAAATCGTTCAGCCAATAAATACATTCACATCTGTACAAACAAATTTGTTTGTGCGTCAATCTGGAACTGTATCTTAATTAAAATATGAATCCCGGTGAACATTTAAACAATACAAAGAGTCAAATAATCGATAATTCTCAAGACACTACAATAGTTGAATCAACTAAAACATTAGATCAAACTCAAGATAATATTCCATCTACTCCAATACTATCTAAAAGACTTAATAAAACTCAAATTGTAATGATTGAATCTCAGGATGCTTTAACCAGGCATATTGGAAATAGTGGTAATAGACCAAATGGTATAACGACTGCTAGGACTGGTATTAATACATCTAATGAAGATGTATTAAATCGACCTCAGTCATTATATTCTCTCAAACCTATACAGAGACGAGGAAATACATATATGATAAAGGAGCCAGCTGAATTTAATAACAGTGATATTAATAGTACAGATAGTATGATAAATGATCTATATAATGAAACGTTGAATATGTCGGCAGTTTCTAATACAAGGGCAGAATTATTCAAATATCTTACTGATTTATCAACAGTATTTATGATATTAGCGGGTGTGGCAATTGGTATTCTTACACAGAAGGGATATCACAATGACACTACACTATATATAGCATCAGGACTAGGATTCCTGATAACAGGAATTCAGACAATATTATCGACATTCTCTATAGGGAAAAGAAGTGTTCTTCTAAAGAATATTGCGGGTAGACTTAGAAAGACGTCTCGTCAGATTAAATCACTGGAAGTAGCTATAATTAGTCCTGAGGAGAAGATGAGAAAATTGGAGGAATTTTATGCAGAAGTAGATGAATTCGATCTTGATATATTTGACAATAATATTACAACGGTTTCAGTATCAAATTCGACACATATAGCTAAACCTAGTGGAAAAGAAAATAGTGATTTGAATTCGGATCCTGACAAAGATGGATTATATGAAGATCTGGGTAATAAGAAGATGAATATTACAAAAGCGAAGAATGCTGCAGCACGTCACAATCAAGCTATGGGTCCATCAATAGAAAAGAGACAAGGAATATTACAGGCAATGGTTGTACAATCGGGAGATAATATTGTATGAGTTCAATACAATATTAAGATATTTTAATTAGAGTCATATCTATAAATAGATATGAGTTGTGATCAGGGAGATTTTTTATGTATTGTTAATAATTGTTCTGGTGGTATTGGTGCTGGAACAGAATTATTTAATTATTGGCTTGAGAATAATTGCCCAGCTGCTTATTCTCAAGCTATTAATACAAATGTTAATGGATTACTACAATACAACCAAATTGCACAAACTTTAGTTCAAGGACAAATAATCCGTCTTTTTAATACTTATTTTATAACAAATCAACTAACAGATGATGTTACTAGCCCCAGTTTTAATAATTTTCAGAATACATTATTAAGTTTATGTACTGATCCCACACTTCCAGGCGTATGTACTGGATTTCTTTCAAATTATTGTGATCAATTCAGTCGCGATCAAGCAAGTAATAGTCCTACAATTATAAATTTCTGTGGATGTTATGTTGCGCCTGATCCGGTATATTTACAATTTACGCTGGGATCTCCGGAGTGTAATCAGGGTATCAGTGGGTGTACGAGTGGGTGTACAGCTGGTAATACTGGTTGTACGGGTCAACTAGCATGTGATCCATTATGTCATAGAGCATTGACATCTCAGAGGGCTAATACGCAGATTGGATCGATTATTACATGTCCACAAACGATATGTGTTATAGATAATGTTATTATTAATGCTACACAGAGTCGTGTGCCGGGGGGTATTAATTTTAACACTGTATGTTCGGGATGTGTGGGTGCATCTGGGAGTGATGGTTGTTTATGTATAGTTTCTGGGGTAAATGTATCTGCGACATTATCACAGATAGGAGTGGGTACTAATTTTAATGAATTATGTGGTACAAATTCTGTATGTTTGGTAGAAGATTCAGAGGGGAATATAATATCAGAGGGAGGATGTACGGGTATTAATCCTACAAATATAGGAGTATCTGGATTATCATATACACCGGTGTTGGGGGTGGTATTTATTATAATATTGGTTGTTCTACTGATATTATTTATTGCAATTGCTGCACGTTTTTCAGCTCCAAAACCTATACCTATTCAATAATGTTAAAATATTAATTATACAAGTACAATTAATATTAATCGTTAATATAATAATATGTATGATGAACATATGTCGATACAGTATCAACATATGTAATATTTGTGATCATAATTGGTTGATATTGTAGATTCTCGACCTTTAGGTAGAGAATCTGAGATAACCCAAACTTTGTTTGGGTTATTGTATCAAAGATATAACATCCGCACATGTTATTTTCGTTGTGGTTAATATAATAACATTAGTGTGGATATAATATTTGTTGTGATCGTTAATATTATATTTGTATGGAATAGGTAATGTATCAAAGATGTAATATTTGTGGTGATGATTGGTTGATATTGTATCAAAAATATAACATCTGTAGATATTATATATTATATTGTATTAACATTATATATTATATTGTATTAACATTCTATATTATATTGTATTAACATTCGTTAGATATATTGTATTGACGTTCGTTGGACATTATATTAATATTCGTTAGACATTATATTAACATTCGTTAGACATTATATTAATATTCGTTAGACATTATATTAACATTCGTTGGGTTAACGGAGCCAACCTTGAATGAGCTTCGCTCATTTTAGGCATTATATTAACATTCGTTAGACATTGTATTGATGTTCGTTAGACATTATATTAACATTCGTTAGACATTATATTAACATTCGTTGGGTTAACGGAGCCAACCTTGAATGAGCTTCGCTCATTTTAGGCATTATATTAACATTCGTTAGACATTGTATTGATGTTCGTTAGACATTGTATTGATGTTCGTTAGACATTGTATTAATATTCGTTAGACATTATATTAACATTCGTTGGACATTATATTAACATTCATTAGATATTATATTGTATTAACATAATATTATATTAATATCTGTAGATTCTCTTCGAGAATCTGAGATAAATCTGTTGGAGACAGATTTATTGTAGATTCTCTTCGAGAATCTGAGATAAATCTGTTGGAGACAGATTTATTGTAGATATTCGATTTTTATATCTTAAAATTAAAGATTCGTTATTAGACGTAAATGTATCACTGATTGGTATGACTGTAGTGCCATTAGATCCTAACTGACTCATATGGCAATGATGTTTAATACCATCAGGATCAATACATCGTATGGATATAACATTTGTATTTCATCATCCCTGCCTACAGTATGTATTCTACTGTAGGTTAACGGAGCCAACCTTGAATGAGCTTCGCTCATTTTAGGTAGAATATCGACATTTTGACTGAAAGTTAGTAACATCCCAATATATTATTCCTAATATATTGCAAACCGTCATATTATATAGAATACTGTTACTATTCATAGTATACTGCAGACCATCATAATATGATATTCTATGTTATTACTATCACAATAAATCTGTTGGAAACCTGAAGGGTTTCCAACAGATTTATCGACTACGTAGTCGATTCTCTACCTAAAGGTCGAGAATCTACAATAACCCAAACAAACTACGAGATGTACGCTAGCGTACATCCACAGCAGATTTCTTTGAAATCTAAGTTTGGGTTATCTTTGTGAACAACCTTAAGGTTGTTCGCTACAATAACCCAAACAAAGTTTGGGTTATCTCAGTTATGTTCGATCTTTGATCGAACATAGCTACAATAAATCTGTTGGAAACCTGAAGGGTTTCCAACAGATTTATCGACTACGTAGTCGATTCTCTACCTAAAGGTCGAGAATCTACAATAACCCAAACAAAGTTTGGGTTATCTCAGTTATGTTCGATCAAAGATCGAACATAGCTACAATATATTGTTACTGTTCTCAATACAATATTGTTACTATTCATAGTATATTGCAAATTATCATATTATGATATTATATTAGTATATTGTTACTATTCGTAGTATATTGCAAACCATCATAGTATGATATTATATTAGTATATTGTTACTGTTCCTAGTATATTGCAAACTATCATAATATGATATTCTATAACAATACCAAGGAACAGAAATAATAACAATATATTAGAAATAATAACATGATATAACATCAAACTTATCAGATGAACTAATCTGACAAGTGTACATTCGAGAACTTTAGTTTCTCGAATGTGAGATAAATATCAACTCTGTTGATATTTATTGTACAAATATATAATATCATAATTTGCAATATACTATATAATATCATATTATGATGGTTTGCAATATACTACGAATAGTAACAATATTGTATTGAGAACAGTAACAATATATATTAGAGATAATAACAATATAGAATATCATATTATGATAATTTGTAGTATACTAGGAACAGTAACAATATATATTAGAGATAGTAACAATATAGAATATCATATTATGATAATTTGCAGTATACTAGGAACAGGGACAATATTGTATTGAGAACAGTAACAATATAGAATATCATATTATGATAATTTGCAATAATATTATTGCAGTATATCGTCATATTTGTCACAATTAAAGTATTCTCTTATTGTATACCAAACATAACTAATCTGATCTCTGTATAATAACATCCGATTTTCTCTTATTCTTTTTGAGCACAATTATATATTGTCATAGTCTATTATTATAAAATATACGACCAAATATTCTTCTCCTATATCAACATTTTATATATTTAATATCTATTAAATATAAGTTTATCTCATAACTATTTCGTTTTATTTCCTCGAAAACATAAATACATACTCAGTGACACCACCAAAAGTCCACCTACTATCGCAAGCCATGGTTCATAACCATATTTATTTAAATTCAATGAATTATCATTATAATCAAGTATTATAGAAGTGTATGCCTGATATGAAGATTTGTTCATAATTTTTATCAACCTCTGTGTTCTATCTTTACTGCGTAGAATGATGATAGAATTGTTATCAATCATATGAGGCTCTATTTTGTATAGTAATTGTATTAATTGTTTAATCTCTGTGTCAGTCAATGAAAACTCAGCATTTATTAAATCTTTAATAAAATTTAAATTTTCACTAAAGGCCAGATTACAATCCCAATACATTTATAAAGTTCCTATGTTTCTTTTATAATCTTTATGGTTGGTAAAGATTATAAAAGAAAACACTAGATCATATCCGATGTTAAGAAACGTTATAATATTATTATAACGTTGATTTTATATTCGTATCATAGGAAGTATAGTATTATTATAACGTCGATTTTATATTCGTATCGTAGGAAGTATAGTATTCATATGAACTACATAGTGATCGTGTCTTGTTCATCAGGTCTATATAACCATAAATACATAATTGCCAATAATATAGATACTACTATTATACTTGCATTGACACATTCACACGGGAAATTTCCAACTGTTTCATATGACGTACTTGTTAGTCTCATTTCAAACTCATCAATCGTATTATCGCTAGTTCTTAGTTTATCAGGATTCCTTGATGAAGGAATATATATACAAGAAATTGTTGCAATCTCAGATGACATACCAAATATTCTTTTATACACTTTAATATATGTTGCAACATTAGATCCAATTAATTTAACAACACTACAATCATCTATGATCCTAGGTGTGATCAATCCTAATAAATATAATAATTCTTTTCTATCTGCATCGATCAATGACAAATTAATATCTATCGTATTCTTAAACTCATCCATATTAGTTGTAAATGATAATTTCTTATTCCATTCGAACGGTGAAACTGTATCCCAATTAACTGAACTTCGACGATCCGACATTTTATAGATTAATATCACAAATATTAACTATAACATCATTTATATTATAAATATTACATGTGACATGTAATATTGTTACTTATGGACTGAATTTTTAATTCCAAACTTGACCATTATATAGTGTAAATGTTCGATATTCATTACCATATTACAAGCACAGACCACTCCACGAATAATAAAATATCCAGCACTTGAATACTCAATCTTAGTCATCATTGCAATGATTAAACATATCATATCACAATAATCACTCGCTTCCGTCAATAAATAGTCGTCGGTCTCAGCTGCTTTAATTCTATTGGGGGAAGCGGGATATAGTCCATCTAGTGTAAAAGACTCACCAAAATTAATAATATATGGCTTCATATCATTATCAACAAAGATATTATCAGGATTAATATTGCCATGTACTATCCCAAGTGCATGCATTTTTCTCATCATATCATACACAGTATATAATATTGATATCTTATCATCTTTAGTCATACATGATATTATATTCGATAATACAGTCCCCGACTTATCTTTTCGATCCATAAATGTCATTTTATTCATATTTTTCTCATTTATAACCCAATGGCCACGACCTTCTGCCATGATCGGAAAAGTAGGAACTCTATCTGCTATCCTAGAAACAATACCTATTTCGTTGTTGAGTCTATCCTTTTCTTCATCAAAAGAAACATTGCGCATTAATATATAACAATCCTTGCCCCCATATCGTCCTTCAGATAAAATATGATCGTCTTGAAAATTTATTAAATCAGAAAACTCATATAATTCCATTTATCAGTATTAGTATAAAATTAATCTAAATCAACTCACTTACTCCTAAGATTATATATTATCTTACATTTAGTTCTTCATGAATCAGTGCGATAAATGATTATTATGTATAAATACAAACTTCATCATATAAAATGTCTAGACTTTTATATGATCCTGATTATGATTTCTCCACAAACATGAACAAATTTAAGAATTCAATTAAAGAAAGTGGAATGTCTGATTCTGATAAAGAATATGTGTTATCACTATTGAAGCATGTGGGACCTAGTATGATCCGAGATCATACATTTATTTATTTCACTCCTAATGTCACCTTTCCATATATTCATGTTGAGGTTGATTGTGAGGATAGGCCTATAAGTATAACATTAGACAATCGTTGTATTAGGTATGATTGTGGAACTAAATCTAGCGTTAGTACGACTGATAGGTGTTATTCTGAGGCACCTACTCCTTTGACAAAATGTGATAAAATACTTATGGGATTATATTTTCTTGCTGGTATATCTACAGTGAGTCTTTATGCCTATTCTTCCCATAGAGAGTTATTTGTATGATTAAGAGATTATATAACCGATATCAATAAAATTATTGATATCTTTATTATTATATTATAGATATGAATATATGCCAGCCAATATAGTTAATGTTATTAGGCTCCTAACTGCCATTTTACGATACCATAACTTATTATAATATATGGTTGTACTTGTGCTTGAAATTCCAAATCGTGTATCATACATCTTAATATAAGTAGCCATATTAGATCCCACCAAATTAATAATACGATTATTATTAATCATATCGGGTGTAATAGCATCCATCATATATAATAATTCGTTCTTATCAGAATCTTTTAATGACATATCATGATCTAATATATTCTTAAGAACAATGATATTAACATCGAACTCTATACAAACATTCCAGTTTAAATCACACGATCTATATGATATAGACATTTTGTATTATTTTAGGATGCTTTTATGTGTGAGAAAATTTATATAGGATTTAGTGTACGACATACTATATTACCAAAATTAGTATCAAATATGGCTACTGTTCCACAAGGACAGGGCTGTCCTGTAACACAGGATAGTTGACTTGTAACTATATTTTGTTGATTTAAGGTGTCGGGATTGTTTGAAATAAATGCTAAAGTTCCTTGTAAGCAGGGACTGCCGGTAATACCACTACATCCACTGATCATACCCATACATAAAACAATATCATTATAATCCATACTATTACCATTGGCTGCACTTACAAAATTACATCCTGGGTTAGATAAAGGTAACCAGGAGAGAGGGGCAGCACAAAATGTAGTAGATGGATTACTAAATTGTATTGGAGGTAGAGTTGATGGCTGGCCATTTATATCGACATAAGATGCTTGTTGAGGAAAAGTTATTCGCTGTCCTTCAATATTTTGATACGGATTGCCATTATTGGTAGTAAATACACTGAGAACATATTCGGGACATTGTGAAACTCGTAGACATGGGCATTGTGTATTCGGTTCACATACTCCATTAATATTTGTTGATCCATCAGATTGTAAGGCAAATGGTGTAAGCGGATTGTCACAAAAATTACTACTGTTGCACACGGCCTCACTCGGATTGACACTTACAATTTGTCCTTCAATTGGGCATGTTTTGAACCCAGTAAAGAGATTGGTGGCACATTGACCAGGAGCACACGGAATTGTTTGTACAGTTCTATTATCGGATGATACACGATCACCAGGACCGGTTCTTTGAAAGCCTGATGATATGAGAAGATATAACATCCAACCTAAGAATGCGATAAAAACTATGAGAACTACTAGGGGTACTACAATATCAGGAGAGTCATCGGGCTCAAGAAATACCTGATTTACATTGGTTGTTTGTGTGGTGCTCATATCGATATTTAATACTACCAGAACAACATTTCCATAATAATAATCGATAAATGAATATCTCCTTTAACAGATTTACAGTTTATATCTTTTTCAATTAATTTGATATTAACATTAATACCAATATAATTAATTTAAATAATGTCGTTAACACTTAATATTGTAAGGGAAACCAATCTCCCAAGAAAACCAATAATTCTTAACATCGACCTGTCTTGCATCAGTTCGAGTATACCTACACTATCAATCCAGAAAAAACGCGTCGCCAAATATACTCTGGATATTTTTTTGGAGAAAGCCAAACATGTGCATGGCGATAAATTTGATTATTCGGAAATAACGCCGAATCATATTAGAGGATGTTACAGTAAGATACCAGTTAGATGCATAAAATGTGATTATGACTGGACTCCTACAATTAACGATCATATTAATAGTATGAGCGGATGTCCACAATGTTCTGGTAAAATACCATGGACATTAGATCGTTTCCTTATTAAAGCTAAACAAATTCACAATGATAAATTCGACTATTCAAGAATAACTTTAGATCATATAAAGGGAGTCGGCAGTCATATACCAGTAACATGTAAAATATGTAATTACTTTTGGACACCTATAATCGGTGGTCATATTAATGAAAAGAGCGGGTGTCCACAATGTTACGGTAATGCCGCGTGGACATTAGAATCTTTTTTGATTCGAAGCGAGATTATTCATGGCAGTAAATTCGATTATTCCCAAATAATGTCGGATCATATTAAAGGAGGTAATAGTCATATACCAATAATATGCAAAACGTGTAACTATTTATGGACTCCACCTATTATTAGTCACATTAATGCTAAAAGTGGATGTCCACAATGTTCTGGTCGTGCCCCTTGGAATTTAGAACGTTTCCTTATTAGAGCAGAACAGATTCATGGTAATAAGTTCGATTATTCCCAAATAACATCAGATCATATTAAAGGAGTCGGCAGTCATATACCAATAGTATGTAAGACGTGTAACTATTTCTGGACTCCACCTATTAATAGTCATATCAATAACAAAAATGGATGTACACAATGTTCTGATAATATTCCATGGACCTTAGAGCGGTTCCGTATTAAAGGTAATCAAATTCATAACAATAAATTCGATTACTCGCAAATAACATTAGACCATATTGAAAATAAATATAGTCATATACCAATAAGATGCATAAAATGTAATCATATTTGGTCACCGCGTATTGATAGTCACATTCATAGTAAGAGTGGATGTCCTAAATGCACGCATACTGGATATTCTAAATCTCAAATAGAATGGTTAGAAAGTATCATAGCTTCTGGGTGTATTAATATAGTACATGCCCTAAATGTGGGTGAACATAAGATAGAAAATGTAGGGAAAGTGGACGGATACTGTGCAGAGACAAATACAGTATATGAATATCATGGGGATTTCTGGCATGGAAACCCAGATAAATATTTACCAGAAGACATAAACCCAGCCAGTAAAAAGACCTATGGAGAACTATATAGCAAGACTATGATGAGAGATCAAAAGATAAGAGATTTAGGATATAATTTAATAGTGAGATGGGAAAGCGAAGAATAATAAACAAATATATACATATCTATGTATATACAATATTAAAGTTATCGAATATATTAATTGTGTTATTTCATTATATATGGAGGCATTGAAATTATTTAACCGAGAATTATGAGTGAAAGATATTAATTATTGCATCATTCATAGTAATGATTATATTAATAAATAAAAAGTTATCAGCGTATATCGAATTATCACTGAGAAAAAATCAGTATTGATATTATAAACTCAAAACATTAGGTTACATTATTATATATAATATGTATGATAATCCATATTCTGTGTAATATGTATTCTATATAATATGTATAATATGTGTTCTATATAATATACACATATCATAAGTGAATATATGTATCTGTATACTATAGAATATGTATAACATGTATTCTATATAACATATATAATATGTATTCTATATAATATGTGTATATCATAATTGAATATAGGTATATGTATACTATATTCTCGGTGCATCAGTAGAAGATCTTCTAAGTTGAAGTTAGATGTGCTATCAGTATAATCTGTGTGAAATATAATAGACATATTATATAGAATACATGTTATACACTGAATATAGATCACAATCATACATAACATATACAATACATAGAATACACAGAATATAGAATACATATACTGACACCAGATTACACAGAATATAATATAACACACATAATTATGTCTATAAAGATGGACATAATTCTTTTAACATTACAATCTCCTGCAATGATTTTGTTCCTTGTACATATATACCAAAATGTACAATAAATAGTAATTCTGTCATAATAGATATTTGTCCTATTATGATATATGATTATATGATATTAAATATAATTTAAAAATGATATAATAAATATAATTGAATTATAACAAAACCAATAAGATAATACATTTAAACAGATTTGATCGTTAAGATGATGAAACTTTTGATCTCTTTGTTGTTTACTTTGTGTTTTGCGAATGCCTTGAACTGGCAACAATATATTTCCATAGGCCCTGTTCCACTCGCTACAGAACTTGGTGGTATGAGTGTGATAGGAACCAACGTTTACTATTGGGGTGGACTAAGATCTTGTTCTGGAAATGGAACTACATGTGGAGGTGCAAGCAATTGTGTTAATATTTTTCCAGATGGTATGTCAATGCTTAACACTGCAATACCAACTACGATCACAAAACCAATTGGCGAATGGGTCTTCAATATTGATAGTGGTTCAATCAATCGTCCAAATGCACGAGCTGATTTTGGATATGCTACCAAAGGAAACAGATTCATGATCTATGGAGGTGTGACATATAATGGAACAAGTACATCAACTTGTAGCGTAACATTCTATGATGGTCTTTGGTCATTTAATGTTAATACATTGCAATGGAAGCGATTGGATAATGCAAGTGACCCATATTCTCCAGGTCCCCGAGCTGGAGCTGGAATGTCTATTCACAAAGGTGATGTATATTTGATTGGAGGTTTGACTGGTAGTTATGTTTTACAGAATGATGTTAGAGTGTTTGATTTGAACACTAAGACATGGTCCATAGCACATGCAGGAGGAGCCAACTCCTCCTTCCCTGCCGCTAGATATAACCACGTTCAATTATCTGATGATGTAAATGAGAGAATCTTGATCATTTGGGGAGACAATTATCTAGGTGGCGCAATTGTACCACACATTAACGATATTTGGGAATTCCAATCTGCTTCGAATATTTGGAAGTTGAGAGAGGTAGGATCAAAACAAGCAACTCAACATCCAGTTGGAGGTGTATATAAGGAGATTTTATACATTGGAGGTGGTGATTATAGACCAAGACCAAATTTAGTATTATCTAATACTTCACAAGTAATTGGTCAGGTACAGGTGGAAATTCAAGATCAAGTAACTAAATACGATGCACAAGTATCAGATCTTCACTACGCTTTTGATTCTACTCAAAATGGAGGACAACAAACTCTTCTTCAAGTCTATCCCGGAGCAAGTCCAGGACCTTTCAAGAAATCAGCATTTTCCACCAATTCGACCGACTCAAGATATTTGTTCATGAGAGGAGGATACAACTGGATATGTCCCAAACATCAAATCAGATGTGTCACATCATATCTGGAAAATGTGTACAAGGTTGATTTGTTCCAATTGTACGGTCTCTTCAATTAAATCATTAATTGCAATTAATAATATATTAGAATACATTCTAATATATCTTGAAATACTTATAATAATACATGTATGAGTTATGATATGGATCCACATGTGTGACAAACACTGTCCGGGATACACGTGTAAATGTGAACATCATTACTATTTAGTATACAAGTCAGTGGTCATCATGCTATAATAAATACCAGTTTACTTGTATTTATCTCTGTGAACAACCTTAAGAATCAAAGATTCTGCTGTGGATGGGACAAAGTCCCATCTCGTAGTAAGGTTATTCGCTGCAATAAACTATGCTCAATATAACTACCGTGCCAATTATAATAGATAATAAAACGTTTTAACATTTGTGAATACAAATGTAACTTACGACAATCGACCCGAAAAAGATTACTTGATCAAATAACAGTGGACAAAATAAAAACCAATATGGTTACTAATGAAGATAAAGTCAATATTGTGGGTGACAAATAATTAATATATATTAGAAGTAAGTATACATATATTTATTAGAACCTATCAGAAGCATATATATATGATAAGAGTCCTATATATTTATTAGAAGCAAGTATATATAAGGAGTCCTATATATTTATCAGAAGTAAGTATATATGATAAGAATCATATATATAATAAGAGTCCTATATATTTATCAGAAGTAATTATATGATAAGAATCCTATATAATAAGAGTTCTATATATACTTGTTGCAAATAAGTATATATTTGTCATAACTAAGTATATATATGATAAGATGTAAGTATATATATATATGATAACAATCCTATATATGAAGAGTTCTATATATTTATTAGAAGTAAGTATATATGATAAGAATCCTATATATAATAAGAACCCTATATATTTGTCATAAGTAAGTATATATATGATAACAATCCTATATGAAGAGTTCTATATATTTATTAGAAGTAAGTATATATGATAAGAATCCTATATATAATAAGAACCCTATATATTTGTCATAAGTAAGTATATATATATATATATATGATAACAATCCTATATATGAAGAGTTCTATAATATTTATTAGAAGTAAGTATATATGATAAGAATCCTATATATTTGTCATAAGTAAGTATATATATATCTCATTATATATATATAATGAGATGTAAGTATATATTTATCAGAAGTAAGTATATATGATAAGAGTCCTATATTTATCAGAAGTAAGTATATATTATGAGTTAAGAAAGGGATTAATCCACAATAAATTACTATATGAACATTGCCATTGTGATCTAATGAACTTAATAAATTTTAATAATTTAGTAGATTTATTTGGATGTATTTTAGAATCTAAAATATATGTAATATGATCATGTGTATATCCATCTATAAATTTAGAATAATGTTCTGGGGATGCAAGCATTAATATCACAATTACCCCCATATAAATATCACGATCTAAGTTATAACTCGTTAATATTTGAGATTGACCAAAATCAATAATTTTAACAGTATCATCAGGCAAAATTAACACATTCCAAGCACTCAGATCACGATGAACATATCCACATGATTGAATAGCAGTCACAGCTGTGATATAATTAGTGATTATATTACATGCTCGCCTCAGTGTATATGTTGAATTTATTCCCTTTCTTATATTTTGTATAAAATCTTTACATATTATTCCATTAATATATTCCATAACCAATGCGATATAAGATACACCATGTATACATTTATCTCTGATTATATCATATACTAACGGTACATATTTAGGTATTTTATCTGATAGTTGTTTAGCAATTGCAGTAGATGCAATAATCGTATCTTCTGTTAAATGCTCGGTTCTTCTAGTATTGTAATGACAAATACATTTATCGATTGAACAACCACTAAATGGAATGACTTTTACAATCTTATTATCTAATGTTAAATATATATTCCCCTCTCCTCCACTTTTCAAGAAAGTCATATTATCGTATCCTTTCATATTTAAAAGGGAAAACATCTATATAATTTATTGGTATAACATATATACATTTAAACATACCAAACAATGACGGACATTATACGACATGGCTACAAATTACAAAGTATAATTGGTTCTGGAACCTATTGATGTGTTTGATTAAATGATCGAAGATCATCCAAATGGACACGTTAGCGTGTTTAGTCACCTAGGAAAGATAAATTACGGTTCGCTATTAAGGAGATTAATATGTTAGTAGATGGTATATTAGGAATTATTAAAAGATCCGATCATCCTAATATTATTAAATTCATCGATATATCAATAATTCCTGGAACGGAACCACCAGTGAAATTATGCATAATGTTATCTGCCATCCTCTCGTCAGTAACAATTACTATAATTCGTACACGTTCAGGAAGCATATCACAACATTCATGTCTTTATAGGATAACACTATCTATGGATACAAGATAATATTTAGCATGTAATGTGAGATATGGGGAAACATTTTGGATTATCATTGTTAATGATATCTCATAATAAATATAAAATATGTACCAGACTATAGTATATATTGTATTTTATAATTACTATATACCAAAAGATAAATGTGTTTCAGCCCAAAATCTTCACTCTCATCATGGTGGATTCTTGCCCTCATGTCATTGTTTCTATGGTATAGAAATGAAAAGTACGATCGAGCACTTGCTGTCTTTGTTTTCACATTGGGATTAATTCAACTTATTGAATATGGTATTCATAGTGGAGCTGATCCTGAGCAATCGGGAAGAGCACTTTTTATAACATTATGGTTACAATGTTTGGTATTGGCCATTGGGGTGTTTGTGTTTATTAGTGCAAGCAAAGATACTGACAATCCATCAACATCGGAAAATGTTGTGCATACTATCGCAGGTTGGAATTTATTTCTTTTTGCAATTATATTTGTTGTCGCCTTAGTATTATCATTCACATCTGATAGTACATTCTCTGCTGCTCCTGGACCTTCTGGCCACATTGAATGGTATATGAATGGAGCATCAATACTAGGGAAGTGGGGATGGTTATATCTAATAGGACTATTTGTACCATTAATATTAATTTTTGCATATTATATGTGGGCAGACATCGAGATTGCAATTTTAATACTATATGGAATTCTTTCGGCAGTATACGTGTTGGCCAATTATTCCTCAACCGCATTCACGAGTATGTGGTGCTATTATTCAATTGGCTTTTCTTTTTTGGCATATTTTCTGGGAATTATACCGTCATGTGCGAACACGAATACATGTAATTAACAATATTTTATAGATTATAGATATGTTTAATATAATACATATGACTGGTCGGTCAACCGGTTATATATCTATATTGATTATATATGATATTATCGGTAACATTATGGTCTATTTGCTTTATTTTATGTACATACTAATGTAAAATAATTTATGGTGTTTGTAAATGGATTCACCAGTAAGCAGCGATTATCATAATATATGTGATGCACGTGTGTATCCACATGAAATTGGCCCCACTGGTCCCACCGGTCATAAAGGAGACCCGGGATCTATTGGACAAAGAGGATTACAAGGCCCTCATGGTCCAGTTGGTCCGGAAGGTCCTCCCGGTAGAGAAGGGCCTCCAGGCCCAAAAGGTGATATAGGAGAAAAAGGTCCATGCGGTATACCAGGCCCGCCAGGTGACCGTGGATATCGTGGTTGTGCTGGTCCATGTGGTGGAAACGGTCCCACTGGAGCAGAAGGCCCTACTGGCCCCAGAGGCCTTCCCGGTGGCCCTCCCGGTCCACAGGGCGGTGTCGGACCACAAGGTAATCCTGGTACTGAAGGGCAACAGGGGCCTATCGGTCCTGCAGGACCGCAAGGTCAAATCGGTCCACAGGGGCAACAGGGTTTACAGGGATTAATAGGCCCTGTAGGTCCACAGGGCCCACAAGGTTTTATCGGTCCCCATGGAAATATCGGTCCCACTGGACCACAGGGACAACAAGGAGTTCCCGGTCAACAGGGGCCAGCAGGAGGACCAACAGGATATACAGGAGCAACAGGAGCGACGGGACCTGCGGGTTCTCCAGGAGGACGAGGTGATCCTGGGGATTCGGGTAATGATGGAATAACAGGACCAATGGGACATACTGGTGCTCCAGGAACAGAAGGAACAATAGGAGCGACAGGAGCAACAGGAGCACAAGGAGCGATGGGACCTGCTGGACCAATTAGTAATGATTTTTCGGATTATATTATTAAATTTATATTGAATAGATGTGTGTCAACAAGTGCAATGGCATTAGCTCCGGTTGGAACAGTAGGATCTAATATTGGTGGATTTGTACCTAAATATATTACTAATGATTCTAAAATTATAACTGGTGTAACTGTAAGGAATAATATCACAATAAATCCAACAACAATAACTTTTGATCTAACTCCGATTGGGGGTATTATTAGCAGTATATTTGTCAGTACATATGGATATGGACATAATGCATTCCCATTTTCTTTACAGAATCACAATATGACATCAATAACTCTTGATTTTGTGACAAATGCTAATTATATCGAATACGTGGCACAAGGAGCTATTTTCTTCATCACAGTAAGATGGCAATAATATAAAATAATATAATAGATGACAATATTATATATAATATATAATATATAATATATAGAATAATAACCTGTATATTAAGGTGGGATGATAATATTATACAGGTGGATGATAATGGTATATGTAATAGTATACATATAATATAGTTGTATGATAATATTATATAGGTGGATGATAATATATATTATATAGGTGGATGGTAATATTATATAATATGTGGATGGTAATATTATAATATGTGGATGGTAATATTATAATATGTGGATGATAACCTATATATTATATACGTGAATAGTAGTATTATTATATACATATAATATAGTTGAATAATATATTGATAATATTATATAGGTGAATGGTAATATATAGGTGGATGATAATATATTATGATGATATATTATCTAGGTGGATGGTAATATTATATGTGATAGTACACATATAATAATATAATAACATCTTTATATACCAAATCGTAACCGATAACCGAGGCCCGGATCAGTATGATCTGATCTATTTACTCCAAGAGGGGTGAACTGAGGTTGTTTGGGTATGGGTTTATCTAATTCTGCTTTACGTGCTTTGAGGGCATCTACTTTTCTACGAACATTATCATCTAGATTGGGGTTCTTAATATGTGATAATTGGTAATCAACAACTTGTTTTTCGACAGCAAGTATATCTGGTGTCATTTCATTCAAGAATTGGTTGAATGTGTTGTTTTCTTTCACGTTAAATAAATTTATAATGAGACAATACGCAGTCTTTAACATAAGATCAGAACCGTGACCCATACAGAAATCTCCTATTGTGAGTCTATCTATAATTTCTTTTATAGTGTTGGCGCCTTCTGTAGCTACAGAAGCTTCACCGGTTCTAAAATTATAATCGATTAATGGAAGATCTTCGATAAACTGTTTAAGATCGGGGAACTTTTCATATGTATCCATGATTGCAGTTCTGACACTATGTTGAATAAATATATGTTCATCCCTTCTTCCTGGTTCACATCTTTCTTCTTTCCCTCCTCCTTCAATCCAAGTTAGTGGCCACGAATAACCAGGACCACTCCAAAATCTCATCCACATTCCATACATAAACATCCACGCTAAATATAATTTGACCAAGTATTGATAATCAGGTGGCATCGTGTTATATTGTATTGTTAAGTTTCTTAATACAATTACTGATTCACTGGCAAGTCTCAGACCTTGATCAACTTTTTCCACTAATCTCTTGACTTTATATCCTTGTGGTGCATTTAGTAGTAACTGTTTTAATTGGTGAATACTTCCAATAGGGAAGTCTCTGGCAAGGGGCTCACCAGTAACAGGATCTCTGATTATACTCATACCTAATGCTTGATTTGGATTAACCCAATCAGGAACTCTAAAATGGAAAACATCATCATATAATGTCCATGCTCCCTCAAGTTCAGCAACTTGATAACAACGATAATTTCCAGGAATACCATATGATAATGTAGGATCTTGTAGAAGATCTTTATCAATATCACCATGAGCTTCACCTTGTTCAACATTAAAAGTATCATCATTATTACAATGACGATGACGCCATGCCCATTTTGACCCTCCACGTCCCTCTCGTATACATGTTTCAATGAGATCAGCCCTATCCATCCATGGTTCTGTTGGCTCATAAGCATCTATAAGTTCTTTTAAGGTATATGGTTCTAATATTTTCTCGATTTGTTCATCTGTTTTGCCCTTAAGCATGGGAGGTGGTTCAATTGGTCCTCTATTAAATATAGGATCATAATGTTTAAGTTCCTTGAGAAAAAGACGGCGTTTATTTCTTGCCGAAATTTTAAAATTTCCATTTGGAGGTATGTAACCATATTGTCCTATAATAGCATCAATATTTTCGTCGGTAATGGTTAGGGCTATTTTTTCTATGGTTGATTCTGGTTGTAATGCTAAATGTACATAAGGGGGATACCAGCTATATAGACGTTGTTCTATATTAACAACCCGATATAGATCAGCTAGAGACCAAACAGTAGCAGGAGGTAAGTTCATTATTTCATTATATCTTGGAATATCCCTAATCTCAGGTCTATGGGTACTTTTGCCAGACACTGCTGCAAACAATAAACTAGCATGATCTATTGGTCCTATGTATTTGTCTCCTAAAATATAAAGCAATTGTTCGATTGTTAATTTAGAAATAAATACTTTTTCAGCATTGGTCAAATTCATCATATAAGGCTCTTCTGAAATATTTAGATACCACAATAAATTATAATATACATCGATAGTAGCGGTCAAAGATGTAAATGATAGAGCTGACATAAGGTCTATAATGAAGTCAACATTCACTTCATTCATTAAATATGCTATGACAAGGACTGAATTCCCGTTTATACTAATAATTTGATATTTGTTGAATATCTGTACAAATTCTCCCCCTGTGGTGATAACAGGTAATATTACTCTTTGTGTTATCCATATATAATCATATGGTTCATATTGCGCTGTTGATAATTTGTTACGAAGAGAATTCAATGATGGTGCAGTATGTATTGTTGGGGACAATGGCCGTGTACCAACTATTTCTGATCTGGGTTGTGTAATGGGTATCACTGCTGCATTAAATATTGTCTGAGCACGTGTAGGTGATACTGGTATGAATATACGATTCAGATCACCTCGTGTAGGATTAGCAAATGTTGGTTGATCTAGTGTAGGTCCTGGATTAATAAAAGTTGGTTCAGCTCGTGGAGGCATAAATGTGGGATTAGCAAAAGTTGGTTGAGGTCGTGTAGGTAATCCAGGATTAATAAAAGTTGGTTGAGCTCGTGGAGGCATAAATGTGGGATTAGCAAAAGTTGGTTGAGGT
>Ga0335394_10000910_pt1 | contig 32604 bp, 20 predicted proteins | sample MAT03_FD_205741 | JGI IMG/M metagenome (GOLD analysis project Ga0335394, IMG submission 205741) | Freshwater microbial communities from Lake Fryxell liftoff mats and glacier meltwater in Antarctica - MAT-03 (spades assembly) (version 2) ...
CAGCAACCGGCGAAAAAATTCGACTGAAAGGCCGCTCTGCCCAAACTGTACGGGTACGCGAAACCCCCTTACCAAAATTCGACCCATCCAAACCCGTTTATCAACCCAATAACCCAAACAACCCAACGAATACCAACAACCCAAACAGCCGACCTGCTACTGATGAAGACCTGCCCTTTATAATTGACGGAGGAGAAGGCAATAAACCTACCCCTACCCCACCGCTTCCGGTATCGGAGCCGGTGAAACCCCAACTTCCACCCCGCCCTTCCACTACCGATACGCCCTTCCCAACCGACCCTTATGCCAATAATGGCCAATCCGGCAGTGGAACGTGGCAACCTCCCGCCAATCCAACACCCGTCATCGCGCCACCCGTCAACGTACCCGATGGTTATCATTTAGTCATAAAAGGCGACACCTTGTACAGCCTTTCCCGCAAGTATGGGCTTACTGTACCGCGCCTCAAACAGCTAAATAATATGATAGATGATAACATAAAATTGGGACAACAATTGAGGGTGCGGTAAACCTGATGTGGTCGGGCATGGATGACCCGACCTACGTTACACAACGACAAGCGCCGCATCGGGTTTCCCCAATGCGGCGCTCAATTTATCATCTCCAAAATTTCCATCCAAAAAATATGAAAACTTTCTGTCCATTTTCACGGGTAAATGCATTAATTGAATGGTAACAGCGCAGATTTTTTTATAAAAATTATACTTATCACCATTCAATTAATGCATTTCCGTATCACCTTACTTGATCACACTCACCGGCACCACCTTGCGGTTGGTACCGGCAGTAATCCGAACAAAGTATAAACCCGCCGGATGTGCAGCGCTGTCCCAGGTAAAACGAGCGCCGGGAGTAGCGGTACCATTGAATACCTCTTTCACCAAACGGCCCGTAGCATCCGCGATAGCGATGGCCACTTCCGTTTCTTCAGACATATCCAATTCGATGTTCATCATATCCGAAGTCGGATTCGGGAAACAACGGGCGGTAAAGCCATTCGTCAGGTCAATAATTTCCGCTTTAGGTGTTGTGCGGTTTTGCGCCGTTACAAAAGCAGGACGCAGTTGCGGATTCACGCAGCCACAATCAATAAAGTACGCAGCACCGAGGTCAGAAGTCGTATGCGTGGGCGCACCCACCAGCATCGTGCAGCCGCTGATTGCTACCGAAGTACCGAAGTAGTCAAAGGTAGAACCATCAGCGGGTTCATTCTTATTGATCTCATCCCACGGATCTACCGGAGCACCAGTACGTTTGAAGAGATAGACAGCACCTTCGCGGCTTATACCGCTATTCGTTACGTTGCGAGCACCTATTGCAATGTTATTACCGTCAATATCCACTGCCCCGCCAAACTGATCCATCGCTACTCCATCGGAAGCCAGCAATTTTTGAGAGAACGAATGGGAAGACGTCGTCAGTTCAAATACATATGCAGCACCACTTTCTGTGCCGAGTGGGTTATCGCGGAAGGCACCCATGACGGCAGTATTGCCATCTACCGATACACTATTGCCAAATTGATCGCCTACGGTAGCATCCGATGCTACCATTTTTGCACCAATTTGGGCGAACACATCAGCGGCCGTGCGGCCATGCAACAGGGCAAAGCCTTGTTGTGTAGGATGTGGTGCCGGCTGACGAGCACCCGCAAGCACAAATCCGGCAGTTGCGCCATTCAAATCCACGGCCACGCTGGCTCCGAGGTTATCGTTGTCGCTGCGCAAAGCATCGCGGCGAGCAGTACCGACCTGTCCCCAGTTGCCGAGGTTCTGGCGGAAGATATAAAACGCGCCGTTGTTCGTGCGGAGAGGAGCATCTTCCGAGTCTTCACCCGGAGCACCCACCACTACTATATCACCATCAATGTCAACGGAAGTACCAAAGGCATCACCCGTAGCGCCATTGCCGGCCGCTAAGGACGCTACTAAGCCCCATACATTGGCACCGCCCTGATTTTGGCTGTAGATGTACGCCGCACCAGTATTGCCAGTGCGGCCACGGGCACCAACGACCACCGTTGGAACGCCATTGCCATTCACATCAATGGCCACACTTTCGCCAAAGACATCCTGGGTAACACCATTTGCTAAGTTGATTTTTTTCACAATACTCCAGCTGTTCACCGGAGAAGCATCCCTGCGCAAAATATACGCTGCACCACGATTGTTGTTCGCAGCACCGTCGTCTTCCCACGGAGCGCCCACTACGGCCCAGTCGCCTTCCACATCCACACTGGTACCAAAACGGTCACCGGTAGCGGCCGCATCAATGCTCAATCCGGGATTGGCTAACACCATTTCTTTGTTTGAAGCAGTCCATGCACAACCAGAAACAGAGACCGGATTCACCGTCACTTCCTGAAAACATTCATCCGGAGTAGCGGTGCAACCAGATACAACTACCGTCCAGGTAATATCATACGTACCAGCTTGATCAAAAATACCCGTTGGGAATTGGTCAATGGCATTATTCGTAATGGTCAGCGTACCAGACGGACAGTTGTGTGTCAGCATACCCGCCAGCAATTGTGGTGTGCTGCTGGTAGCGCTTCCCTCTGTCACCGTAACATCTGCAGGGCAGGTATTGATCGTAATCGTTGGTGCGACATTGCAATTTGGGTTTGCTGCTACTTGCACCAGCTTTTGACACTGAGCCGTACCGAGGTTATTCGTAGCGGTAAAAGTCACCAAAGTACTACTACCGGAAGCAAAAGAGCCGGGAGCATTATTGGAAAGCGTGATCGTACCCAAAGTACCCGTCAAGCCACTAATGGTACCTGAAACACAACCATCGCCCACATTAACGCTACCCCAATTTATGTTAGCAGCCGAAGCCGAGCAGTTATTACCGGTTAAAGTAACATTGATAGTGGTAGGAGCCGTGCAAGTGATCGCCGGAGCGGTCTGATTGCAAGGCAGGGTTACATTGATGGTACGCGTAAAGGTAATATTACCGACCGATTCAGCATCCCGGGTTCCACGCAGGTTTGCGCAGCTCACCGTATAAGTAGCCGTGTAAGTACCCGCCGTGGTAAAGGTATAAGCAGCCGGGTTTGCCACGTTGACTGTCGGCGGAATGCCGGGGCCGGCCGTCAGTTGTACGGAGACAAAAGTCGGGCTGGTACAGCAGTTGAGTGGTGCGAAGGAAACGCCACTGATATTGCTCAGGTTGACCGTTTGACCAGTTGTTGCAGCAAGGGGAGATGCGGTTGGCGTACAGGCAGACGGATTATTCACCGTTACATTCACTGCACAAGTACTCGTATTGCCACCTAAGTCATTAGCAGTAAACGTCACTGTCGTGGTGGTTCCACAAATGAATAAAGCGGTTGGATTGCTGCTGACATAGTTGACGGCTACACAGTTATCTGTGATAGACTGTGGGCTGATGGGTACAGAAGCCGGGCAGGAACCCGGGTTGGTGATCGTCAGATTGGTCGGGCAGACAATAACGGGTGGTTGATTGTCGCGTATGAATACGTTTTTGGTACAAGTAGCAGTAAGACCGGCTCCATCTGTCGCCTGATAAGTTAATACTGTTGCACCCATCGGATAAGTACCGGGTATGGCAGTCAGGAGGGAGACTATTGGCAAAGACAGTGTACAGTTATCCGTAGCAGTTACTGTTGGTAATGCTACACTAACCGAACTAATACCAGAACAAGAAGCGGTATTCACTATGATGTCAACGCCACAATTGATGGTTGGTGGCGTTTGGTCAGTCACAGCGATATTACGGACACAGGTAGCCGTATTGCCGGAAGCATCCGTTGCGCGCCAAGTGACGGCTACCGTTCCGCTGGAGGTAGTAAGTGTCTGCGGAAAAGTAGGCGATAAGATCGTCAGGGTCGGCGTTGCCGGGCAGTTGTCAGACACAGTAGGTAACGTCAGCATAGCCGAGGTGATGGTAGCGCTGCAACCCGTCGTTGTCGGGAAGTTTTGTGTTCCAGCCAGACAAGTGATTGTCGGCGCCGTATTCTCCCTTACATCTATCGTGAAAACACAGGTGCTGCTGTTCGCAGGTGAAGCATTATCCAACACCGTATATTGCAGGGTAGTAACACCTACCGGGAAAGTACCCGTACGGGCTGCTGGTGTACCGCTCAAAACCGGAGCAATAGCACCCGTTGTGCTAACCACTGTCGGGGCGTTGACGGTGGTGGGTAAAGTACAGTCCATTCCGGTGATGTCTGCCCAGAAGGTAGGTACTCCGGTACAGGATGCGGTCACTACGATCTGCGACAAGCCAAGGCAGCTGATAATCGGCCCTTGCTGATCTTTTACCTGAACGACTACTATGCAGGACGTGGTATTGCCTGCGAGATCAGATGTAATATACGTGATCGTGTTGTTGCCTTGATTCAGTGTTACATTAGGCGGTATAGTAGCAATCGGATAAGGTGCGGATGCTGTGCTTGGAGACGAAATGGTATAGCTGATGATATAAGCACTCGTAGAACAACCATTGTCCGTGACAGTTGGTGCCAGCAACGTATACATGGCATTGCAGCTCGGATGGGTTGTACTCAACGTCACAGGAGAAACCGGGCAATTGGTGATGCTCGGACGATCGTCGTCTATTACCGTTACTGTGAAACCACAGGGCGTACCAAGATTGGCTGTAACCGCCGGGCCGTCTTTTGCTACATAATTCACCGTGGTAGTGCCTACCGGGAAGAATCCCCCCCCATTAGTAGTGAGTAATGTAGCGGTAGCAGGCGTAGGGCCTACTGGCGTGGTAGTTCGGTTGTAATAAATCAGCGTACTGCAATTGTCCACCCAAACCGGAGAGTTCCAGGTTACATTGGCCCCACAGGCAGCCGCAGCGTCGCTGTTGACCGTTACGTTTACGGGACAGGTAGAAGGCGTTAATTGTGGTCCCAGATTATCCACTACGCTAATCGTAACCGCACAGGTGCTGCTGTTTCCGGATACATCTGTGGCAATAGCCGTCAAGGTATGGAGTCCCAGCGGGAAAGTAGAAATCCCGATAGTTTGCAGCACACCGGACGAGTTCCGATAAGTGATGACTCCCGGATCACAAGGAGCAGTTGCGGTGGTACTGACCCCGGCAATTGCTGCCAATGTATAGGTACAAGTAGTACTTGGTCCTGCACTTACCACTACTGGCTGGATGGCCGGGCAAGTGATAGCAGGGGGCGTGGAATTGGTAACGGTGACGGTAAAACTACAGGTAGCGGTATTGCTTGCACCATCTGTTGCCGTGTAAATCACTCGTGTAGTTCCCTCGTTGAAGGTGCCGGTGTTGTTACTTGTGACGGTAGGCGCTACCGTAGCGTTCAGGGGAGTAAAGGTTGGAGGTAATGTCACAGTGGGAGACACACAATTGTCGGTAGCAGTTGGAAGCGTCCAAGTGTAAGTATAACTACAGTTAGTATTAATATTTGCCACAAAGGTTTGATTGGCCGGGCAGGTTGTTCCAAAACTCGGAGCCTGCTGGTCTGTCACCGTGATGGTGAAGGCACAAGTGGCTGTGTTACTGCTTGCGTCGGTGGCCCTAAAGTAGAACGTCGTTCCACCAAGTGGGAAAGCCATAGATCGTGGTGGCTGTGCCACCAGGGTAACATAAATATTATTCGTTTCTACCACAGTCAAGCCCGTCGTGCAATTGTCATTGGCTGCCGGTAGCGTAAGATTTATCAAGGCAGACGTACACGAATTTGGTGCTGTTGGCACCGTCAGGCTGGCAGGGCAAGTGATCGTTGGGTTTTGGGTATCCGTTACCTGTACCTGAAAAGTACAGAAAGTGGTAGAACTACCACCAGCATCGGTAGCAATATAGCTAACGGTGGTGGTACCAATCGGGAATACATTACCCGAAGGGTGGCTGACTGTAATGACGGGCGTACCGCCGCAGTTGTCGGTAGCGGTATAGGCAGGTCCGGTCCAATTGACCATTGCACCGCAAGTAGTAGCCGGTACCGGCAGGGTGGTGCCGCCACAACTGATAGACCCCGTAGTGGGGCCTGTGCCATAAGAATAATTGATAGAATTGGCCGTAACAGTTACAACAGGAGGTACTCCATCTGTCACTGTCACGTTGAAATTGCAGTAGCCCACATTACCGGAAGCATCCTGAGCGGAATACGAAACGCTTGTGACACCTACCGGGAAGAAACCCGTCGGGCTGTGGCTATTCGTGATAGTCCAGCCAGCGAGCGGCGGGTCACAATCTATCGGGTTGGGGATAGGAGACCATGCTGCGCCGGGTGGCAGCGTGCCATTATAGCCGCAGGTCGATAGCGGAAGGGTATTGATAACCAACGTCATATTGGCCGGGCAGTTGTTCCAAATCGGTGGCGCATTGGAAACAATGTTCAATACCTGTGTTTGAGTACTGGTGTTGCCACGGGCATCCTGATAAATCCAAGTGAGGGTATAAGTGCCAATCACAAAGTCCGGATTGCTTGAGGCATCCCAATCTGTGGCAACTGCGGCGGTTAATTCCGGGCCGCTATTCACTTTTACCCGAACAGCAGCTGCACTACCAGGAGTGCATGCATCTGTCGCTGAGGGCAATGGAATCGAAGTGGTAAAGAGACCCGTTGAGGCATCATAATTGCATATATCACGCGTTAGGTCTGCCAGCGTTGTGGTATTGGCCACAGGCGGGGTTACATCCAGCACGTAGATAACAACCGCACAAGTAGTTGAAGTAACACCATCCGTGGCAGTAAGCGTGAGCAGAGTACCGTCAGCACCACCATCACTGGCGGGTGAAACCATATTGTCTGCCTCAGTACATCCAAACACTTGCGTAGCACCAGTCATCGTAAAACTGAGGCTGGTCGGGCAAGGGAAGGTGGTGGTGAGCATGTACGAACTAAGGTTGGTCAACGTGGCGGGATTCACCGTGACGGAACCTGCCGCAGAGAGGTTGACGCGATAGGGGTTGCAGGTGATGATCGGAGCCGCCGCCGCCGCTGTATTCCGATAAAACACAAAAGTACCAGGACTACGGCCGGAGAAACAATCCAAATCACCGTCAGCATCAATATCCACAAACGTAGGGGCGGAGTAATCGGTGCCGCTGGTACTGATATCCTTAGGAGTTGGCACACCCGGATCAAGCGGGCCGAGACCGGAAGCAAAGTGGGTAAAAGAAACACCATTATTCCTAAAATAGCGGAAGGTGCCATTCACAACTCCCACATAAATATCCATATCAGCGTCTCCATCGAGGTTTACGACTGTCAGGACAGCGTTGCTCGATATGTCGCCGTTGGCTCCAACACTAAAAATTGAATTACTCAATTCATTGTCAGGGCCCGTCTGTTCTGTAAATACAGGATTCGTGTTATCACCCTCATTACGGAAATAACGAATAGAGTTAGTGCCTTGGCTGCGGCCTACAAAGCAATCGTAGTCGCCATCATTGTCGAAATCCAAGAAAGCAGGGGAAGAATTGGCTCCCACATCTTCTAAATCGAAGGGATTGCCATCAAAACCTGCTGTAACCGGGCCAAACATCTCGTTAAAATTGGGCGACAGGGCAGTACCATCGTTTCTGTACGCATGGATCATACCGTCCAACGCGCCGACAAACAAATCTAAATCTCCGTCTCCGTCAATGTCAATAAAGGCTGGTTTGGCATTGTTGCCCACTCCAAAACCAAGGAAGGGATTACCCAATCCGGTCAAAGGGGCAAAAGCGCCTGATTGCAAAGTAAGTGTCGGAGAACTGGGTATACCAGTGTTTTTGTAATACACCAATTCGCCGTTTGAATTGCCTACGACCAAGTCTTTGTCGCAATCTTGGTCGAGGTCAACAAAAACGGGAACCGATCGGGACCCAACATCCTGAAGGTTCAGAGGATCACCGGCTCCGGTGACAAGGGAAAATTGCGCCGTTACCGTTTGGCTTGACGCGAGCAAAAAGAGCAACAAAAACGCCAAAAACCCTGCCTGAGGGTCTGTAATTGGGTTTTGCCACATCGTCCTGCTAAAAGGATTGTGTTGAAAATTTCTCATGAGCTCATGCTTTGAGTTAAAAAATCGGTGAATAAAAAGGATACTAACCGCAAGGAGCGGTTTGATCGGTGCAGAAGGGGAATTATATATTTTTAATATCGGCGGCAAAGACAGGGGATGCATAGCGTTACTATAAATCGGCTATATACTGTGACTGATGGATGACAAATTACAAGGTTGTTATAGCATGAATCGTGCCAAAAAGCACGTAAACGGTCTGGGCGAAAATGATTTGACAAAGAAACAATTGTAGGGGGTGGTATGGGCCGTGATTTGGGCTGTGATGTGGTCGGGCATGGATGACCCGACCTACGTGACGACGATACCGCGACGGGTTACAACCAGTAAGTGGATCTGCGTGATGTGGCCGTGATGCGTTCCGTGATGTGGTCGGGCATGGATGACCCGACCTGCGCGTAACGTAAAATGCCTGAACTACGCTGGTGAGCGCAATTCAGGCATTTAGTGTCGGGCGTGGATGACCCGATCTATTTATTTAGTGTGGTCGGGCATGGATGACCCAAACTACACCTACGTTACTCATCTTTAAACGGGCGACCAGGACCGGTCACCTGTAAGCGATCGTACTGGCGCATACCCGTACCTGCCGGAATCTTTTTACCCACAATAACATTTTCCTTCAAGCCCATCAGGTAGTCTTTTTTGGCAGCGATAGCCGCCGTACTCAATACCTTGGTGGTTTCCTGGAAAGATGCCGCTGAAATCCAAGACTCCGTACCCAAAGATGCTTTTGTGATACCCAGCAACATGGAAACGGCCGTGGACGGCGTAGCATCGCGGTATTCCACCAATTTTTTATCATTGCGCTTGAGGAATGAATTTTCTTCCCTTACCTGCCGCAGTGTTACCAACGCCCCCGCTTTCATTTTGGTGCTGTCTCCTGTATCCATGATGAATTTCTTATCAAAAATCCAGTCGTTGTAGTCAACAAATTCATTGCGTTCTATTGGCTCACCCGCTAAGAAGTGGGTATCACCCGGATCAACAATTTCCAAACGACGCAGCATTTGGCGGACGATGACCTCCATGTGCTTGTCGTTGATATTGATACCTTGTGCGCGATACACTTCCTGCACGCCATTGACCAAATAATAAGAAGCGGCAAAAGGGCCTTTGATCGCCAGAATGTCTTTTACGGAAATAGTGCCTTCCGTCAAAGCGGTACCGGCGCGTACAAAGTCGCCATCCTGCACGAGTACGTGCTTGGTAAGGGCAATCATGTACTTGCGTTTTTGCCCGTCTTTTGCTTCAATGAGCGCCTCGCGGTTGCCGCGTTTGATGCCGCCGAAAGTAATGACCCCGTCAATTTCGGCTACTACTGCCGGATTGGAGGGGTTACGGGCTTCAAACAGTTCGGTTACCCTCGGCAAACCACCCGTGATGTCGGCAATTTTGCCGAGTTTACGCGGAATTTTTACGATCTGCTGGCCCGTTTTTACTTCTTCATCGTCTTCTACGGAGATATAGGCTCCTACGGGCAGCGAATAATTGCGCAATTCATCCCCCGATTTTGGATCTAATACCGTGATGGTTGGAATCTTGCGCTTATTTTTACTTTCCGTAACAATTTTCTCGGCAAAACCCGTTTGGTCGTCGCGTTCAATGCGGAAGTTGGTGCCTTCCTCCAGGTTATTGTAACGAATCATACCGTTGAATTCACTGACGATCACGGCGTTGAACGGGTCCCATTCGCATATTTTATGGCCGCGTTCTACTTCCTGACCATCCGTGGCAAACAGGTAAGCACCATAAGGAATGTAGTTATTGGCCAAAACACGATCTGTTTTGGTATCTACACTGCGCACCTCACCGGTACGCGATACCACTACTTCTACTACTTTGCCCGTGGCATCGGTGCTGGGTACCGTCCGGATGGAGTCAAACTCCAATCGGCAGTGGGTACGCGCTGTGATGTCATTTTCTGTTTTGCTCAACATGGCGGTACCACCCGTGTGGAAGGTACGAAGTGTGAGCTGGGTACCCGGTTCACCAATGGATTGTGCCGCAATGATACCCACAGCATCTCCTATCTCTGCAATACGACCGGTTGCTAAGTTTTTGCCGTAGCATTTTGCGCAGGCACCGTGGCGGCTTTCGCAGGTCAGTACCGAACGGATGTTTACGGATTCCACTTCGGCGGCATCTATGGCGATGGCAATATCTTCCGTGATGAATTCCGCAGCGGCCACCAATAATTGCTCGGTTACCGGGTGGTAGATATCATGCAGGCTGTAACGACCTTTGATGCGGTCTTTCAGGCTTTGGATAATTTTATCGCCTTCTTTTAAGGAGGTAGTCTCAATACCCCGCAGCGTGCTGCAATCCACTTCGCGGATAACCACATCTTGCGCTACGTCCACGAGACGACGGGTCAGATAACCGGCATCCGCCGTTTTCAAGGCCGTATCGGCCAAACCTTTACGGGCACCGTGGGTAGAGATAAAAAACTCTTGTACGGACAGACCCTCTAAGAAGTTGGACAGGATTGGATTCTCGATGATGGCACCACCGGTATCGCCAGATTTACGCGGCTTGGCCATGAGGCCACGCAGGCCGCACAATTGTTTGATTTGCTGCTTGGAACCACGCGCACCGGAGTCGAGCATCATAAACACGGAGTTGAAGCCTTGTTTGGCGGTACTCAATTCTTTCATCAACTGGTCGGTGATGCGGTTGTCCGCGTACGTCCATTTATCAATGATTTGGTTATAGCGCTCGTTGTAGGTTATCAAACCCATATTGTAGTTTTCCCAAACCTCATCTACTTCAATCTGTGCGGCTTCCAATGCTTTCTTTTTCAAATCCGGGATAACTAAATCGCCTAAGTTGAAAGAGAGACCTGCTTTGAAAGCCCAGCTGAAGCCGAGTTCTTTGATGGCATCTAAGAATTCCGCTGTTATTTTGAAACTGGTGCGAATGATAATTTCGCCAATAATACCTTTCAGGTTCCGTTTGGTCAGCAAGTCATTGATATACGGCACCGTAACGGGTACTGCCTGATTGAACAGGACGCGGCCTACGGTGGTTTTGATACGACGTTGCACAACTTCTCCGTTTTCAACCGTCCTCACCCTGCACTCAATGCTGGCGTGCAGGTCTACCTGGCCTTCATTGTAGGCAATGATGACTTCTTCGGGGGCATAGAACCTGCGGCCTTCGCCTTTTACCGGATTTTCCGGGATGGACTTGCGCTCTTTGGTCAGGTAATAGAGGCCCAATACCATGTCCTGTGAAGGCAGGGTAACGGGCGAGCCGTCCTGTGGGTTGAGCATATTATGGCTCGACAGCATCAATATTTGTGCTTCGAGGATGGCTGCATGGCTCAAGGGTACGTGTACCGCCATTTGGTCACCGTCGAAGTCGGCGTTGAACGCGGTACACACTAACGGGTGCAACTGGATGGCTTTACCTTCGATCAATCGCGGCTGGAATGCCTGAATGGACAGTCGGTGGAGCGTTGGTGCGCGGTTGAGCATGACCGGATGGCCGCGCAGGATATTTTCCAGAATCTCCCAAATGACCTGATCTTTTCGATCTACGAGTTTTTTGGCCGATTTTACGGTTTTTACGATACCGCGCTCAATGAGTTTGCGGATGATAAATGGTTTGAACAGCTCGGCAGCCATGGCTTTTGGCAGTCCGCACTCGTGCAGTTTCAGCGTTGGACCCACTACGATGACGGAACGACCGGAGTAGTCCACGCGTTTTCCGAGCAGGTTTTGACGGAAACGACCTTGTTTGCCTTTGAGGATGTCGGAAAGGGATTTCAGGGCGCGTCCACCTTCGGCCTTTACGGCATTGGATTTACGGGAGTTATCGAACAGCGAATCCACTGCTTCCTGCAACATCCGTTTTTCATTCCGCAAGATCACCTCCGGCGCTTTGATTTCGAGGAGGCGCTTGAGGCGGTTGTTCCGAATGATGACGCGGCGATACAGGTCATTCAGGTCGGAAGAGGCAAAACGGCCACCATCCAACGGCACCAACGGGCGCAGTTCGGGTGGTACTACCGGCAGGTAATTGATAACGGTCCATTCTGGGCGTTGGCCGGCACCTTCCAGTCCTTCACGGAAGGCTTCTACTACCCGGAGGCGTTTATTGGCTTCTGCTTTTTTCTGTTGGCTGGCTTCGGTATGGGCTTCATGGCGCAACTGGGCGGAAAGGTCGCCGAGGTTGAGGATACTGAGCAACTCATGGACGGCTTCGGCACCCATTTTGGCAACAAATTTGTCCGGATGGCTATCATCCATCTGCTGCTGGTCCTTTGGCAGTGCGTCTATGATCTCGATGTATTCTTCTTCGGTGAGCAGGTCCATCTTGTTGATACCATCGTCGGCTTTAATACCGGGGCGGATCACTACATAGCGCTCATAGTAGATAACGGCTTCCAATTTTTTAGAAGACATTCCGAGGATATAGCCAATTTTATTGGGCAGGCTTTTGAAGAACCAAATATGCACGACGGGTACGACCAGCCGGATATGGCCCATGCGTTCGCGGCGCACTTTCTTTTCGGTCACTTCCACCCCGCAGCGATCGCATACGATGCCTTTATAGCGAATACGCTTGTATTTGCCACAATAACATTCGTAGTCTTTTACGGGTCCGAAAATACGCTCACAAAAGAGTCCGTCGCGCTCCGGTTTATAGGACCGGTAGTTGATGGTCTCAGGCTTGAGGATTTCGCCGTAGCTGCGCTCAAGAATTTCATCAGGGCTGGCGAGCGCAATGATGATGCTCTCGAAAGCCTGATCGGTCCTGTTGCTTTTCTTTTTAAAAGGCATATTATTGATGTGTGTGAGTTGTTCTTAAATTGTTGATTGTCAATCAGTTAATGGGTTATTATGCTATGCTTAGTTCTATATATCGGTGTTTTGCAAAAGTAGTATTAGTGTGGAAAAGAATGTATTTTGCTGGTCTTTTTCACAATAAAATTTGATGATTTCCGCGTCTCTGCCGTTGACAAGTTTGGTAAATACCTTATGCTCAATTCCTGTGGAGGAGGTAATCAATTTAGGTATATATTCACTTTAACCAGCTGATATTCTTCCAGCATTCCCGAAGCCACATCCTTTAAAAAGACCTGACGGTTTTCCCTAAAACTTCTGCGTCCTTTCGGAACGATATAATCAAACTCAAAAAGGCCACTCAACGGAAGTTTTAGACAGTGTTCATGGTTACCAAGCGTTAAGGTAATGATTGCGGTTTTTAGAGACTGCTTTGCACCTATCGGATGTTCGTATTCAATCACCTCACTTGATTTAAGGTGTTTATCTCGTCCAAACATTTTTTGATAACTTCTGGATCTACTCACCGGTTGTGGCCCTTTCTCAAAATATATTAAATAAATTTTATTTTGTTTGAGCAAAGACGTCATCAAATCCTTCAAAAACGCTGAAAAAAGTGTATCGGTATGATCGTATATCTCATAATGCACACTTCTGTAACGAGCAAGCACTGCTTTCTGCTTTTCATTTATTTGTCTTACAGAAAATGAAAGATCAGTAACGTTTAACAAATTATCAACGTTTTTTATGCTTATCATCCCAGTAATTTCGTATCACCCAACCCTTTCCTGAATAGCCACCTCCATTTCCCCCGCACTAATCCTCATAGTTGACCACGTTCGCATTAGTTGAATGGCCAAATCCCGTGTTACATCTGACAATTCCATTGAAATGACCAATTCCTGAACCTGATGACCATTTTCTCCTTCCCTTATATCTACCCAGGCTCCAATTTCGGGTTGATCGCTTTCCGGTTGTTCCTGAATGATTCTGATGGCTTTATCCGGTTTAATTAAAACACTAAAGATCGGATTGCCATTGTACATTTTTTTACCATTCGCGTACCTTGTATGGAGCCAATTTTTCTTTTCAATACTTCCACTTGGCAATAATTTATCCAATTGCCGCGCCCAAAATATTTCATTTAGGGCATACACTTTTTTATTGTTTAAAAAATTTTCAAATAAAAATTTTTGCATAATTATGCTTTTTAACAATATTTAATCATTTTATTCTTCGGCTACAAAGGCTTTTCCTCCCAGTACTTCAATATCCACTCGTTCGTCCTTTGAGCCTTTGACTTTAAAACTTTGGCTTGTTTTCGCGTAAATACCGCCGTTCTCTCCCACTCCCACGATAAATTGTTCGGCTTTTCCAAATTCTCTTTTTCTTCTCTCGTAATCTTTTAGACTAAGTTTAGCAATTAGCCTTCTTAGTAATTCTAACGCATTTTTAACTGATAACGGTTTTGTTTGTGCCCAATTCTCAGATTCCTCTACTCCTCCACCCTGGGCTTGCAATCTGCCCCGATGTTCTAATATTTCTTCTTTCTTAGTCATATTTATTATAACTAAAGATTTAATTTAGGGTATAAGTAGTCCACAGTCAATAGTCGGCAGTCCACAGTCTCACAAACCCTTGATAATAAGGTAATTAATGAAATTAAAAACTACGATTATTTCTATTTACCTACTTATTTAAAAAAAAATTCTATCAAATTACCTATTTACGAATGCCAAAACAATGTGTTACGGTAAATCTTCCATCGAAATATTCCCCAATTCAGCCCAACGCCCACAACGGAAGCACCCACATCCCACCAGTCGAAAACCCTTTCCGGGCGCAAATCCGTGCTGTCAAAAAACTCATAGACCAACAGATACAGCAAACACGCTCCGCAGACCTTTACAAACCATTGTTCTGTTGCCGGCGGCCTGTTTTTTAAAAAATACGACCTCAATTCCAATATTAACATTGGCCCGCCTAATCCTGATCCAAAGTTGGGCAGGAACCCTACCCACCACAATACCGCAGGATAATCGGTCAAACAAGGCCGGAACAACCTAAAACAATAACAAACAGCCGCTACTAAAATAATGAACTTAGGCAATTTCATTCAGCGTCATTGCTAAATTTTTTCTCTTTTTTACGCTTTTTACCCGGCAGGTGCTCTATTAATGCCTGATCTTTTATACGTGATCATAACACCTCCCATTTAAACATATTTTTGTCAAATAAGATCATTTCTCCTGTTTCATCCATCACATATCGCTCATCGTATTTAACATCATCAAAAACGCTGTATATTTGTCCTACCTTCAATGTTTCCACGTTGGTGAACAGTACTTTCACCATCATGACCACCTTATCCAAGGGTTTCCAATGCAGGTATTGTGTATCCAAGGGTATCCTGTGCCCAACAATATTATAGATACAAGCCTGACCCTTTTTTCGCACAACAGTATATATTTTTCCGCTGAGAATGTGCCCTACGGAAGACTGCGTAACAAGAATATGTGATAATTGTCCCATTAATAATTGCTCTTTTTTGGGTGATCGTTTCACGTGCGACATGCGTTTTGCATAAACCGATAACCGCGTTTATTCAACTTAAGTAGGTAAATAGAAATAATCGTAGTTTTGAATTTCATTAATTACCTTATTACCAAGGGTTTGTGAGACTGTGGACTGCCGACTATTGACTGTGGACTACTTAATTACTTCAACCCTGCCCTAATTACACTTTTTATCTGTACGTAACGGGTAAATACTTTTTAGCGTAGTGTGTGATTTATTTTTTTGCAAAAAACAAATCACACATTACGCCAAAAAGTACTCCCCTCTTATTCAAATTTCACATCCAGCGCCAATCCGCGCAACTCGTGCAACAATACGTTGAACGATTCGGGAATATTTGGCTCCGGCAGGTTGTCGCCTTTTACAATGGCTTCATAAGCCTTGGCACGTCCCTGAATATCATCCGATTTAACCGTCAGCAATTCTTGCAGGATGTTGGCGGCACCGTAAGCTTCGAGTGCCCAAACCTCCATCTCACCAAAGCGTTGACCGCCAAACTGCGCTTTACCACCCAACGGTTGCTGGGTGATGAGCGAGTACGGGCCGATGGAACGTGCGTGCATCTTGTCGTCTACCATGTGGCTCAGTTTCAGCATATAAATAACACCGACTGTCGCTTTTTGGTGGAAGCGGTCGCCCGTTTCGCCATCGGAAAGATACGTCTGGCCAAATTCCGGGAGTCCGGCCTTTTTCATCCAGGCATCTATTTCGTCCGTTTTGGCACCGTCAAAGATGGGGGTGGCAAATTTGCAGCCGAGGCGTTCACCGGCCCAACCCAATACGGTTTCAAAAATCTGACCGAGGTTCATACGAGAAGGTACACCCAACGGATTGAGTACTACGTCTACCGGAGTACCGTCTTCGAGGAAAGGCATATCTTCCATGCGCACAATACGGCTCACGATACCTTTGTTACCGTGGCGACCGGCGAGTTTATCACCCACTTTCAATTTGCGTTTTTTGGCTACATATACTTTAGCGAGTTTCAAGACACCTGCCGGTAATTCATCACCAATGCTGATGTTGAATTTTTCGCGCTTGTAGCGGCCCACTTCCTCATTTACTTTGAGGCTGTAGTTGTGCAGCAAACGTCCGATCAGGCTGTTGAGTGGTTTTTCACCCGTCCAGTTATTCGGATCTACGTGGCCGTAACTAATCTGCTCGCGCAGCGATTGTATGGTCAATTTAGTACCTTTTGGCACCATTTCCTCCCCGTAGATGCTCTTAATACCATTGGTCACTTTGTCTTTAACTAAGGCTTGAAGTTTATCTATCAGAATGGTCTCAAGTTTATTGAGTAAAACTACATGTTCATCATCCAGACTGTCTAACAGTAGTTTCTCCGATTCTTTTTGTACTTTATCTTTTTTAGCACGGGCAAACAACTGCTTATCAATGACCACCCCGTTGATACTTGGCGGCACTTTGAGGGAAGCGTCTTTTACGTCACCGGCTTTATCGCCAAAAATAGCGCGCAGGAGTTTCTCTTCCGGTGTCGGGTCGGTTTCACCTTTTGGTGTAATTTTGCCAATCAGGATATCGCCTTCTTTGGCCCAGGCACCGATTCGAATGATACCGTTTTCGTCCAAATCTTTGGTGGCTTCTTCGCTGACGTTTGGAATATCGGCAGTGAGTTCTTCTTCACCCAGTTTTGTGTCGCGCACATCCAGTTCAAAGTGTTCGATATGGATGGAAGTAAATACATCTTCCTGCACCACGCGCTCTGAAAGTACGATAGCATCCTCAAAGTTATAACCTTTCCAGGGCATGAAGGCTACTTTCAGGTTTTGGCCGAGGGCCAATTCACCATTTTCGGTGGCATAACCTTCACAAAGAATATCGCCTTCTTCCACCCGTTGGCCGCGCCGTACAATTGGTTTCAAATTGATGCAGGTACCCTGATTGGTGCGCATGAATTTAGTCAGCTTGTAGGTCTTGCGGGCGTCTTCAAAAGACACTAACTGGTCTTCTTCGGTGCGGTCGTAGTTAATTACAATTTCGTTGGCGTCCACGTACTCCACCACCCCGTTGCCTTCCGCATTGATGAGCATCCGCGAGTCGCGGGCTACTTTCGCTTCCAGACCGGTACCCACCATGGGTGAGTTGGGGCGGATAAGCGGCACTGCCTGACGTTGCATGTTGGATCCCATCAGGGCGCGGTTTGCGTCGTCATTCTCTAAGAAAGGAATGAGTGAAGCCGAAACGCCTACGATTTGGTTGGGGGCTACGTCAATATATTCTAATTCTTCCGGTGAGAGAATCGGGAAGTCACCGTGTTCACGTGATTTGATACGATCCTCCAGAAACGCACCTGCTTCGTTTACCGGCGTGTTGGCCTGACCGATTTTCATATTATCTTCGGCTTCTGCGCTCAGGTATTCGACATCACCTTCCAGCATTACTTTACCGCCCTTTACCTTGCGATAAGGGGTCTCCAAGAAACCCATCTTATTGATCTTCGCGTGGGTACACAGGGTAGAAATCAGACCGATATTGGGGCCTTCGGGTGTTTCAATGGTGCAAAGGCGACCATAGTGCGAATAGTGTACGTCGCGCACCTCAAAACCCGCGCGTTCGCGGCTCAAACCACCTGGGCCGAGGGCCGAAATACGACGCTTGTGCGTGATTTCGGAAAGCGGGTTGGTTTGGTCGAGGAACTGCGACAATTGGCTGGTGCCAAAGAACGAGTTAATAACGGACGACAGGGTACGGGCATTGATCAGATCAATTGGCGTAAACACTTCGTTATCGCGCACGTTCATCCGTTCGCGGATGGTACGTGCCATACGCGCCAAACCCACGCCAAACTGCGCATATAACTGCTCTCCCACGGTGCGAACACGGCGATTGGAAAGGTGGTCAATGTCATCAATTTCGGCCTTATTGTTGATGAGTGACACGATGTAACGCACGATGGCGTTAATATCTTCCCGCGTCAACACAAGGGTATCGGGCGGCAGGGTCATGCCGAGCTTACGATTGATTTTGAAACGACCTACTTCACCGAGGTTGTAGCGTTTATCGGAGAAAAAGAGTTTCTCGATAATGGTACGAGCGGTCTCATCATCGGGTGGTTCGGTGCCACGCAGCTGACGATATATATGGTTCACGGCTTCGATATTGCTCGAAGTCGGGTCTTTTTGCAAAGTGTTGTAGATGATCGAGAAATCCTCCGTTATGTCCGTGCGTTGGAGGATGATCGTCTGTACATTGGTATCCGGGTCAAGGATGAGTTCGATGTTGTCGGCATCCAACATGGCATCGCGGTCGAGAATGATCTCATTACGAGCAATGGACACTACCTCACCGGTGTCTTCATCCACAAAGTCTTCCTGCCAGGATTTGAGTACCCGTGCGGCCAATTTACGGCCGATGGAGGCTTCTAAGTTGTCGCGGGTGCAAGCAATTTCATCGGCCAATTGAAACAAGTCGAGAATGGCTTTGTCGGTATCATAACCAATGGCGCGGAGTAGCGTGGTGACCGGGAATTTTTTCTTACGGTCAATGTACGCATACATCACGAGGTTGATGTCCGTAGCGAACTCCATCCACGCTCCTTTAAACGGGATAACACGTGCGCTATAAATTTTTGTCCCATTGGGGTGGTAGCTCTGACCAAAGAATACACCCGGGGAGCGGTGCAATTGCGATACAATGACGCGTTCTGCGCCATTGATCACAAAGGTACCTTTGGGGGTCATGTAAGGGATATTTCCGAGGAATACATCCTGTACAATGGTTTGGAAGTCAATATGCTCCTCATCGTTACACGACAGGCGCAATTTGGCTTTCAACGGTACCGAATAGGTCAAGCCCCGCTGCATACACTCGTCAATGGAGTAACGCGGCGGGTCAATGAAGTAATCAAGGAACTCTAAGTTGAAGATGTTACGAGCATCGGTAATCGGGAAATTTTCCTGAAATACGCGATAGAGTCCCTCGTTTACCCGGTTTTCGGGTGTCGTTTCCAGCTGAAAGTATTCCTGGAAAGACTTCAACTGTATTTCGAGCAAATCGGGGTAATTTCCGGCGAGGCGGATTTTACCGAAGTTTACCCGTTCTTGTACGCCGGCCTTTGGCCCGTTAGAAATGAAATTGGTCATAGTCTAAATAAGACAAACATAGGCTTAACACTATCCCGGTGGACCGAAAGAGCGTTAAGCCTAAGTTGTGATTATCGAAATGAAAAGTTTACTTGAAGCATATTAGCAGAAAAGTCGAGTAAGTGATTGCAAAATGCGACCAAAAGTAACAGGTATATTGCATTGGTTGAAGTGGTCAGGTTTGTACAAACCATTCAACCGATGTAAGTAATTTAACAGGCTACGGGTCGGATTAAGAAAATCTTACTTAACTTCGACTACCGCGCCGACACCTTCGAGGGTGCTCTTAAGTGCCTCGGCCTCGGCTTTATTAATGCCCAACTTCAAGGGGCTTGGTGCGCCGTCTACGAGGTCTTTCGCTTCTTTCAGACCGAGGCCAAGCAGGTTTTTAACCTCTTTAACCACGTTCAGTTTATTAGCGCCTGCGTCTTTCAGGATTACGTCAAATTCGGTTTGCTCCACTACTACTGCTGCGTCGCCGCCGCCTGCGGGTGCTGCAGCAACTGCTGCTGCTGCTGCTGCCGGTTCAATTCCGTAATCGTCTTTTAGGATGCCAGCCAGCTCATTAGCTTCTTTAATAGTAAGGTTTACGAGTGATTCAGCCAGTGCTTTCAAATCTGCCATTGTCTTAAAAATTTAATAAGTTGTTTGTAATTGAGAAAGATAAATGAGGAGAGAGGAGAGAGGAGTGACGTTATTTTCACAAAAACTCATGCCTGCGTTTGAATTAGCCAAATGTCGGGCATAAACTCGTTTTTCAAATCTCCATGTACATTCTTCAAATATCGTGGGTAGTTTTATTCAGTTTTTTATCGGAGAGCAAGGCTTATGCTTCGCGCTCTTCCAGTGTTTTTACGATACCGGCAATTTTTATTCCGGTAGCCGTAATTTGGCTGGCAACGCGTTTCATGGGCGATTGTAAGAGACCGAGTATCTGACCGATCATCTCTTCTTTGCTCTTCAAATTAGTCAGCGGCTTGATTTGGTCATCGCCAATATAAATGGCGCTGTCAATATAAGCTGCTTTAAGAATGGGGCGATCTGCTGTTTTGCGGAATTCTTCCAGCAAAATTGCGGGCGCTTTCGGATTGGAAGATATCAGAATCGTCGTGGGACCATGCAACACTTCATACAGCGCTTTGTATCCTTTTGATTCGGGATAACGTTCAAGCGCTTTTTGAATGAGGGTATTTTTTGCCACCTGAACGGTGATACCCTTATTGTAGCAGGCACGACGAAACGAGTTGATCTTCGCTACGGTCATCGTCGAGGAATCGGTTAAATAGAAAAACGGTGTTGCACCAAATTTCTCTTCCAATTTCGCAATGGCAGCCACTTTATCGTCTTTCGTCATATTTTTGAAATTAGATAAATTGTTAATTTATAATTTACAAATAATCAAATAATTGAAATGAATCAATTATTTAAATACTGCAAATTAGACTTTAATGGATTTAGGATCAACCGCAATGCCCGGGCTCATGGTCGAAGCTACAGAAATCGTCCTCATGTAAATACCTTTAGCGGAAGACGGTTTCATTTTCGACAAGGTAGACACGAGTTCGTGGGCATTTTCGGTGAGCTGCTGAGGGGAGAAAGAAACGCGCCCAACAGAAGCGTGAACAATCCCAAATTTATCAACGCGGAAAGCAATTTTGCCTTTTTTCACTTCTGATACTGCGGAAGCAATATCATTGGTTACGGTACCCGTTTTAGGGTTAGGCATCATGCCACGAGGGCCCAGGATGCGCGCCACTTTACCGAGTTGGGCCATTACGTTGGGCGTAGCAACAATTACATCAATATCCATCCAGCCTTCCTGAACTTTTTGAATGTAATCGTCCAGACCAGCGTGGTCGGCACCTGCGGCTTTGGCTTCTTCCACCTTATCGGGGGTACAGAATACTAACACGCGTTTGGTTTTACCCGTTCCGTGTGGCAGCGAAACCGTGCCACGGAGTGCCTGATCGGCTTTACGAGGATCCACCCCAAGGCGGACGTGCACGTCAACCGAAGCGTCGAATTTGGTTGTGTTGACGGTTTTGACCAACGTCATGGCTTCTGTCAGCGCATACAGTTTGTCTTTGTCAACCTTCCCATCAACGGCTTTGCGTTTTTTTGTCAACTTTGCCATTTTAAAAATGTGCGTTTAAGGTTAAACGTTCCGTTGGGCGGAACTCCCTTTTGTTGAAAGTGTATTGAAAAGTTGAAACCCTGGGGCTTCAACGGTATTCAACTATCGCTACTTTACGGGGAAAGGTGCGGTGCCGGTGATGGTATAACCCATACTGCGGGCGGTACCTGCCACCATTTTCATGCCTGCCTCTACCGTGAAGCAGTTCAAGTCGGGCATTTTGCTCTCTGCGATGGCGCGTACCTGTTCCCAGGTAACGCTGGCCACTTTTTTGCGGTTGGGTTCGGAAGAACCGCCCAACTTGAGTTTATTGCCTTTCGGGAACGACTTCTTGGCCAATTCAGCGAGTTGTACGGACGCAGGTGGTGTTTTAATGACAAAATCGAATGTTTTGTCTTTATATACCGAAATAATAACCGGCAAAATTTTACCGATTAATTCCTGGGTTTGCGCATTGAAGCGCTTGCAAAACTCCATGATATTAACACCCTTAGAACCGAGTGCCGGGCCAATGGGAGGAGCAGGGTTTGCCTGACCGCCTTTCACCTGAAGTTTGATATAAATATCTACCTCTTTTGCCATGGTAATTTAATAAATTGTGTGGTGTTTTAAACGCTGTTTTTGTCAAAAGTCTTAAAAAAAGTGGAAGCCTTTTGGGCCGACTGCCGATTCCAATTTTTGTTTAATTCACCCTTCGTTTTGCCCCGCAACCAAAATGGTACGGGAAGAATCAATATGAGAAACGCCTGAAAGCCAATTTGTGGAAGCGTAGTCCGGGAAAGAACAGACAACAACAGCCAACAGGGCGGGTTCTTTATTTTTGTACAGCGGGTTAACTAATTTTTTCAACCTGCATAAAGTTGAGTTCGACTTCGGTACCGCGACCAAAAATTTTCACTATAACTTTTAGTTTTTTCTTTTCTTCGTTGACTTCCTGAATGTCGCCAATAAATTCGGCAAACGGACCATCAATGATTTTGATGGTTTCACCAATGATGTACGGTTCGCTTAGGGTTTCACCGGCTTCGCTGCTCTCATCTACTTTCCCCAGCAAACGATTGGATTCTACATTGGTCATCGGAATGGGCATTTCTTTGCCCAAAAAATGGATAACATTGGGAATATCTCCAATGGCTTTTGCTATATCTCCATTCAGGCGATGTATCAGGGCTTCAACGATAATATAGCCCGGCAGGAGATTACGCTCCTGCATGACTTTTTTGCCATTCCTTATTTTATATACCTTCTCGGTTGGTACAATAACAGAAAATACAATACCATGCCAGTTTGAACGCTCTATTTCCTGATAGATACGTTCCTGGATTTTTCGCTCTTTCCCGCTGATAACACGCAGGGAGTACCATTTCTTGTCGTCAACATTAACTGATGCTGATACCGGGCTACTGTTTTCCTGAATCATAGTACTGGTGAATAATAAGGAATGAGCATTGCAACATGAGCAGCGCAGAATCTGTGAGACACTGCTTTGTTCATCCTGTCAATTCTCGAACGAAAAGGTGTCCGGAATTTAATTCCAAACACCGTAAATATTTTTGAACACTACACTGCACAGTACATCCATCACAAAAATAACGAATGCGAGTATGCCGGCAGTAGCGAGAACAACCAAAGTGCTTTCCTGCAATTGTGCCATAGTAGGCCAGGAAACATTTTTGAGCAGCTCGTTGTAACTCTCTTTGAGATACAGGGTCAACTTATCCATTGAAATAGTCGTTTTTATCAATAAAACAATGCAACAATTGAATTGGTCAATTGTTGCACTACATTTTTTTATATAATGCAGGGGCAGCAGGGCTCGAACCCGCAGCCTGAGGTTTTGGAGACCTCCACTCTACCAATTGAGCTATGCCCCTTTTTAGTGTTATGTTAATGTTTTAGTGTTTTAGTGTTTTAGTGGAGGCTATCGCAAACACTAAAACACCAAAACACTAAAACACCAAAACACTATGTTTATGCAATGATTTCAGTTACCTGACCAGCACCTACGGTACGGCCACCTTCGCGGATAGCGAAACGCAGGCCTTTTTCCATAGCAATGGTGCTGAGCAACTTAACTTCGAGTTCGATGTTATCGCCCGGCATCACCATCTCTACGTTTGGAGGGAGTGTTACGTCGCCGGTTACGTCTGTGGTACGGAAGTAGAACTGTGGACGGTAGCCATTAAAGAACGGGGTGTGACGACCGCCTTCTTCTTTTGACAAAACGTAAACAGAACATTTGAAATGCTTGTGTGGTTTTACGGAACCTGGTTTGCAAATAACCATACCGCGACGAATTTGCTCTTTGTCAATACCACGGAGCAATAAACCGGCGTTGTCACCGGCTTCACCGCGATCAAGGAGTTTGCGGAACATTTCCACACCTGTGATGGTAGAGTTCATCGGCTTTTCGTCCGGTTTCATCATACCCATGATTTCTACTGCTTCGCCAACGTTGATTACACCACGCTCGATACGGCCCGTAGCAACAGTACCGCGACCGGTGATGGTAAATACGTCTTCTACCGGCATCAGGAAGGGTTTGTCCACTTCGCGAATAGGGTCAGGAATTTGGGTGTCGCAAGCATCCATGAGCTCTTCGATTTTACCAACCCAAGCCGGGTCGTTTTCGAGTGCTTTCAGGGCAGAACCCTGAATGATGGCAGCATTGTCGCCGTCAAACTTGTACGCGGACAGGAGCTCCCGGAGTTCCATGTCAACGAGTTCAAGCATTTCGGGGTCGTCAACGAGGTCAACTTTGTTCATGAAAACAACTACCTGTGGTACGCCTACCTGACGCGCCAAAAGGATGTGTTCGCGGGTTTGGGGCATCGGGCCGTCGGTAGCAGCACAAACGAGGATTGCGCCATCCATCTGAGCAGCACCCGTGATCATGTTTTTCACATAATCGGCGTGGCCCGGACAGTCAACGTGTGCGTAGTGACGCTTTAACGTTTCGTACTCTACGTGCGCGGTGTTGATGGTGATACCGCGCGCTTTCTCTTCGGGAGCGGCATCAATGGCATCGTAGTCCGTCTTCTTAGCCAGACCCTTTAGCGAAAGTACGTAAGTGATGGCAGCCGTTAACGTGGTTTTGCCGTGGTCAACGTGACCGATGGTGCCAATATTTACGTGCGGCTTGGTGCGTTGGAATGTCTCTTTTGCCATTGGTCAAGAAACTTTAAAAATATGTATTTGTGAATAAATATGATTTGTGCCAATACCAAATGAGTAATAAAAATATTTAATTTATAACTTTAAAAAAATCAAAGAAATAAATTCAAATATTCTTCATTTTAAACATTAATATTCCACTATCTTTGAGCCGTTGATGAGAATTGAACTCACGACCTCTTCCTTACCAAGGAAGTGCTCTACCCCTGAGCTACAACGGCTGAATTACTATATCAAAGGTTTTCGGATGGCTTGAGAAATAAAAAAAAAGTTGATTGATGGTTTTATCGGGTTAAATCGAAAAAACTACCAATCAACGAAACAGCATTTGATTCCGGTAGTTTTGAGCGGTGGACGAGGGTCGAACTCGCGACATTCAGCTTGGAAGGCTGACACTCTACCAACTGAGTTACCACCGCAAGATGTGCGTACGCGAAATAGTAAGAAAGTAAATAGTTAAGATGGTAAAAAGTAGCGATGGAGAAAATGATTTTCTCTTACACTTAACTTGTCCTCTTTTTTTTCACTTTCTTACCTGCTCGCCTGCTCACATAATAAAGGGTGAGGGTGGTGGGATTCGAACCTACTCAGCGTTGAAGCAACAGAGTTACAGTCTGTCCCGGCTCTCCAGCTCCGGCGCACCCCCTCTTAGTAATTTGGTTATTTTATTGAAAAATTAATTAGCATTAAGGATAATATCTGGCTATAAAAGCCGGCATTTTCACCCTAAAAATTTTTTAATTTATCAGAGCCACTAGAGGGACTCGAACCCCCGACCAGCTGATTACAAATCAGCTGCTCTACCAACTGAGCTACAGTGGCTAATCAATTTACAGAAAACGTAAATTTATGTCAAAAAACGGGCTTTAAACGGGCTTTTTACCCCCTTTTCAAAAGCGAGTGCAAAGGTACAACTATTTTTAAATGCTGCAAATTTTTTTTGAAAAAATATTGATTTTTTTTTCGTGTAAGAAAATGGGTGTTGATTTGTTTGTTGTGCTATCCAATAATTTCGACTTTGTTATGGAGCGATAGTTTGGTAAAATTTGAGATATTAAATGAAAGGATATCCTTGAGGCAAAAAATGGGTATCAACGTGCTTTGTTTTTCTGTTCTTTAGCGTATTTAAAAACGCTAAAATTTCACCCATTTTTCACTTCTTATTTCCTGGTCAGACAACAGGTGTACGAGGTAAATGTACAACTATCAATGGATGTTTTTAAGCGAACATTTCCTTTGTAGGGCAAAGGCCCTCCGCCATTATAATAAAAGGCTCCCCCATCTATAGCAAAATTTCTGTTAAACTGTGTTTTATACAGTAAAAAATGAATCAGATATCCGCCCGCCACCCCATCTTCGTAATAACATCCGCCACCGTCAAGGGCGGAGTCCCGTTCAAAACGGCAGTTATCTAAAAGTAAGGTAGTATTAATGCCTTCTATAAGGCTCAGTCCTCCACCGCTGTTAGTTCTGGCACGATTGTCGCTAATGGCGCAATGGCGCAAGGCAAAAGTATCCCCCAAGAGCATCGAACCCTCTTTGAAGATGCCTCCTCCGTCATTGAAGGCGTAATTGTATTCTATAATGCAATGGCTGATCATTGGATTGATTCGGCCTTTTACGCTGCCTGAAAATCGGGGGTCCTCCCAACTGATGTAAATGCCGCCACCGAAGTTGGCTGCGTTTTGAAAAATTCGGCAATTCCTGATAATCGGTTTGCTTTCCATCTCGAATTGGCCGATTAAAAGGATGCCTCCTCCACAATTTTCAAATTGACGATCAAAAAAAGGTGCCATCGAGTAGCCGCCTGTAACAGAAACCCCGTCTAATACCGTCGTGCTGTCCAAGCCTTTGCCATACAGGACATGATATAGATTGTCTTCCCGACCCGGCAAGCCAATTTCCCCACTGAGGATGGTTTTCTGATTTTCTCAGTCGCGTTGTGTCAAGGTTGTTTCGCTGCCATTGAAACCGCCGTAGATTTTTACCCCGTTTTTTAAGATAAAACTGCTACTGCGATCGGCATTGGCGGGTTGACGATACATCCCGGCGGCAACCCAGACCTGATCGCCATACTGTGCAGCCGATAAAGCCGTATTTAAATTGGGAAAAGCAGTTGCCCAAGTCATTCCATCAGGGCTACCCATACTGGTGGCATTGACAAAAATGACCTTTTAAGCAGCAAGGAAAAAAGGGGAAATTAATAGAAGGATACCTAAAAATGTATTTTTCACAGCAAAAAATATAAAATATAGCACGTACAAAAAGAGTTATCTCTTTTTATAAGTGCCGATGTAGATATTAAAAATTATTGTTTGACTAATTTGCCAGATACTGATTCTGTCCCGGTTTGAATTTGATACCAGTACAAGCCGGAGTAAGGAAGAGCCTGATGGTAGAATAAAATTTGTCACCCACCAATAAAAACAGAATATTATTTTTCATAAACACAAAAATAAGTTGGGTGAAAAAATAATACAATATAGATGTGTGTTTCAGTGACAAATATAAGAAACTTATTTGATTTACGCGAAATATTTTTAAAATCCTAACATTTTGGATTGTTTCTGGACAAATCCGTACTTTTGCCCCATGTCTGTAACAGTTCATCATTTAGTAAAATTGTACGGTACTCAGCGCGCCGTATCGGGTATTTCATTTGAGGCGCACAAAGGCGAGGTATTGGGTTTTTTGGGGCCTAATGGTGCCGGAAAAACGACGACCATGAAAATCATTACCGGTTATTTGCCACCGACGGAAGGCCAGGTACAGGTGTGCGGTTTCGATGTATCGGAGCAACCCATGGCGGCCCGCGCCCGAATCGGGTATTTGCCGGAACATAACCCGCTGTACAAAGAGATGTATGTGCGGGAGTATTTGCAATTTACTGCCGGTTTGCACAAGGTGCAGCGGGGCGCACAGCGCGCTGATGCCATGATTGAGCGCACGGGGTTGATTTCTCACAGCCATAAGCGCATCGGGGAACTGTCAAAAGGTTACCGGCAGCGGGTGGGTTTGGCGCAGGCGATGCTGCACGACCCGGAGGTGTTGATCTTAGATGAACCGACTTCTGGCCTTGACCCGAACCAGATTGTGGAAATAAGGCAACTGATCAAGGACTTGGGCCGGGAAAAAACGGTGATCCTGTCTACCCATATTCTGGGGGAGGTGGAAGCGGTGTGCGATCGCGCCATTATTATTAATAAAGGTGTTTTGGTGGCAAATGCCCCCATTGAAGCGCTGAAGCGGCAGTTTGCGGGCCAGAGTGTGGTCGTAGTGGAATTTGCCCAAGCGGCTGACCAAAAGCGGTTGGCAGCGCTTCCACACGTGCAGCGTGTGGAAAATATTGGTCAAAACCGCTGGCAGGTGTACGCCCCGGCCCGGCAGGATATTCGGGCGGAGTTATTTGAATTTGCCGTGAAAAACCAGCTGACGCTGTTGGAACTGCACCAGGAAAGCCATTCTGTGGAGGATGTTTTTCAACAAGTGACAAGGGAGTAGGGAGTATTGGGACGGCAGACGGCAGACAGAAGACGGCAGACGGCAGACGGCAGACAGAAGACTTCAGACTTCAGACACAAGACATTAGACACAAGACACAAAATAGCAGACTTCAGACACAAGACATGGGTGCGGCCTCAATTTGATGTACTTTTCTACGCATTTTCAATACCTTCAAATCCGAGAATCGGCTACGCCGAAACCAACTCACATCAAGGCTGAAAAAAATGCTTGATAACTTATCAAAAATGCTTTTTTAGTGTAAAAATCCATTTTCGGGGGTACATCAAATTGAGGCCGCACCCCAAGACATCAGACACAAGACCTGAGACAGAAGACATCAGACCTGAGACAGCAGACCTGAGACAGCAGACACAAGACAGCAGACAGCAGACCTGAGATACAAGACAGCAGATACAAGACAGCAGATACAAGACACAAGACCTGGGATACAAGACAGCAGATACAATATCCCAGTAGGCTTAATCGCTGGTATATGGTGCCTCAATCTTCAAAATCGGGTTCTACAAACGACCACCGCACTTCGGGGCACGTGGCTCTTAACCGACTTTCAAAGTCATTGATTGTTTGACTGATTTCATGGGTGGTGAGGCTTGGTGCACAACTTATTTTTACGCAAACCATCACCTCGCCCGGGCCTTGCTGGAGGGTGATGCAATTCAATATTTTTTCAATATTCGGGTGTTTTTCCGCTATTTGTGCTGCTGTGCTGGAAATATACGGGTCTGCGCTCTCCCCTATCAGCAAGGATTTTACTTCTACTGCGAGAAAAACGGCCACCGCTACTCCGATGGCAAAAGAACCTGCGGCATCGTATCGCCCGTCGCCGGTGTAATAAGCGGCCAATAAAGCCGCCAGGGCTAATATCAAGCCGACTACTGCGGCGGCGTTTTCGCCAAATATAACCACTAAATCGCTGTCTTTTGTTTCGCGCAGGTACCTTAAAAATCTTGTTGTGCGGCGGCGTTTGTTCATCTCTACGACGTTGGAGAACATGGCATAACTTTCTAAAAGTATAGAAAATATTAATACGCCTACACCCCATTGGATGTTTTGCACGGGTTCCGGGTGGGTATACTTGTCAATGCCTTCATTGATGGAAAACATTCCGCCAATGGAAAACAGCAGCATGGCGACCATAAATGACCAAAAATAGACCGCCCGGCCATGGCCCAATGGATGTTTAGGGTCGGGTGGGCGTTGGCCTTGTTTTACGCCCAAATACAACAAAGCCTGATTGGAACAATCTGCAAAGGAGTGGATGGTTTCGGCCAGCATGGAGCCTGCTTTAGATCATCACTGCTGCAACAGCCTTGCAAGCGGTGATCAGGAGGTTGACAACCAAACTTTGAATGATATGGCTGGTGTCGTGCTTTTTGTCGGTATTATTTTTGCCCATGACAGTTAATAGGAATTGGGGAAGGGGTTAATTTGCTCATAAGGAACGAGTACTGCTTAGTTGGTATAATAAAGATTATCTTAGAACCCTCAAAAGACCTAAGCCGACAGACCAATGGTCAATTTTATGGTGGTATTGTGCAGTCTGAAAATGCTGGGTTAAAGCTAAGTTATACCCTCCTGTCAGCACACAGCTGATGTTTCGAGTCAGGGGATATTGATAGCCTAATTGAAGTGTTCCCTGTGCATTGTATCGGGTTTGTTGTTGGGTTCCTGCGGAGATGCCAACACTTTTTTCCTGAATAGTAGCGTGTTTGGACTTTGCTGTAATGACCGCTATCTTATTGCGCAACAATATTTCGTGGTTGATACCGATGGCACCAAATAAGCCCTTACCTACCTGTTTGGAGTAGAAAGAGACCTGCATGGGTATGAATAAAACCGAGGTTCTATGCTGAAAAGCAAAGTCAAGATCAACCGCTTCATTATTGGCGATGGGAGCATTTTCAGGTCTATTAACGGTCAATTGTGTATTGACGTAGCCTAAGCCCGAAGGAAGGCTATGTTGAAAAGTATTGTCGTAGCCTCCATTTATGGTGAGTTGTTCGGTGCTAATCGTATAAGGAATACTTAAAGCATAATGAGAGGTTTGTACGCGCATGGCATAAAATGCACCAGCATCCAAAGCGAGGTGCTTTGAGATGCCATATTTTGCTATCCAACCATATTGAATTGTATTTTTCGTGGATTCTCTTGTAATAAGCTCCGACAATGAATTATTAAAATTCCCAGTTTTGTGTTCCTTCCAAAACAAGGCCCCGATAGACACACCCACATAAATCGGGTGTGCTTTTGTGGGTTTTATCAGGGGACCATTGGATACAATCGGGGTCTGCTGAACCGATTTTTGAGGAATATCCAATAGTTTTGGCGATAAAATATTCAAAAAAGGAATATTTTTATCAACTTTAATGAAATTTTCCGTCTCAGGGTTTAAATTTTGCCCACCCTGCGCATCAGGTATTGGCAAATTGGTCTGAAAGGTATTTGAAATATCGCTGTTTGCTCTTTCACCATTCGCCATATATTTGTGTTCCACACCTGCCGGTGAAATATTTGAGGGAAATCCGGCATTGGGGAGATTAAAATCAGTATTTGGTTTTGGGGTGGACAGATAAGATGGTTTGTCCGGATAAGATGGTTTGCCGAGATAAGATATTTGTGGCGGGTTTTTAGCGCCTGCTAAAGATGTTTTTTCGATGGTCGTCGAAACAGGCAAAATTTGATGGTCACTGGGCAATACAGCTCCTTCTGCTTTTTTTGGAGATGAGCCGCAGACTTCTAATTTTAATTCCAACTCTCTGATTTTACGGCTGTATCCTTGTGAAAGGCTGTAAAAGTAGCCCGCCAAAGCAAATCCGATGGCGCAGAAAAGGAAAGGCAGCCAAAGTACTGATTTTTTCTTTTCCTTTTTTTCGGCCTGAATTTGGCCCGCAATGCCTTCCCAGATCGTATTGTCAAGTGTATTCCAAGGTTCAGGTTTGGGGTCTTGAGCAAATTTTTTCTTGAAAAAATGCTCTAAATTTTTGTCTTGTTCTTCCATAATGAAGTTACAATAGGGATTTCTCCAATTTTTGGCGTAACATTAATTTGGCTTTCATCAACTGAGTTTTAGAAGTGCTTTCCGTCACTCCCAGTTGTTCGGCTATTTCCGCGTGTGAATAGCCCTCTATTACGTACATATTAAAAACAATTCTATATCCTGTCGGTAAATTTTGAATTATTTTTGTTAATTCCTGAAGCCCTAACGCGGAAAGTGAGCATTCATTATTGGAAGGTATGTTGAAAGAAGTATCCAAGGATTCAAAATCAAATTTCTTGCGTCGTATCGCCTCCAAACAAGTATTGACAAATACTTTTTTGATCCAATGCTCAAATTTTCCTTTTTTCGAGTTATACTGCCTCAAATCTCTAAATACTTTTACGAAACCCTCCTGAAGGGTATCTTTAGCATCCTCGCTGCATGAAGCGTAGCGCTGGCAAAGGACATACATTGGAACCTTAAATTTCTCGTACAAAGCTTTTTGAGCCGAAATATTGCCCAAGATGCAAGCCTCTAAAAAACGGGTTTCCATAATCAATGGGTGGATGATGGAACAAATAAATAACCAACTTATTATTTACTCGTTCCTAATGGTTAGTAGATGACGGATGGAACGCAGATATTTATCATTTTACCCACGTTCCACCCATCAAAAACTCAAAAACTATAGCTTAACAAATTTTCCAAACCTTGTCTCTTTGCCATTATTGATCTGCAAAATATAGGTTCCGGTGCTGAGTTGCTCGGTTTCAATAAATTTATCCCCTTTGAGAACGCCCTCTAAGATCAATTTGCCGTTCAAATCAATCACCTGAAAATGATTTTCACCTTCGAGTAATTCGGTGAAAAACAGACGTTCTCTTGCGGGTACCGGATACAAACCAACTAATGCAAGGGAGGATACCGTCTTAGTAGAAATCGTACTAGGAATCAATACCGCATCAATCACGTGTACTACCCCATTATCGGCTTCAATATCAGCCACTATCACCTTGGCATTGTTGATGAACACACCATTGGCATTGATCGTAACGGTCACTTTTTGACCATTAATCGTGGTAATCGTCTGGCCATTGGACAGGCTGCCGGAAAGTGCCTTACCCGCTACCGCGTGGTAGAGTAAGATTTTGCTCAATTGGCCCGTTGGGTCGGCCAACAGTGCCTGCACCGTACCCGCAGGCAAAGCCGCGAAAGCCGCATCCGTTGGTGCGAAAACCGTGAAGGGGCCAGCACCGCTCAAGGTGGGGGCCAAACCTGCCGCTATTACGGC
>Ga0335394_10000914_pt1 | contig 32536 bp, 31 predicted proteins | sample MAT03_FD_205741 | JGI IMG/M metagenome (GOLD analysis project Ga0335394, IMG submission 205741) | Freshwater microbial communities from Lake Fryxell liftoff mats and glacier meltwater in Antarctica - MAT-03 (spades assembly) (version 2) ...
ACGGACGTCCCTGCTGCTGGTCTTCAGGAACGTTCGACCGCTGCACGATGCGGCACGGATGGACGCCAAGCACTTCCACGGCGCGATAGGCCCAGCGCCGGAGTAATTTCGGTGGTTGCCTGCCCGACTCCCAGCGTTCACCACGTCTCAGCAGGCAGTTCGGTTCAATCGGGACGAGTTGCGGTCGTTCCTCATCGGGCTCGGCGGTGGCGTCACCGTAAAGGCTCAATAGGTCACCAATAAACTGCATGGCACCGATGCCGTCCGTTGCGGCGTGGTGGAACTGAAACAGGATTGTTGATTCGGCGGGCATATGCGCAACCGACACACGAAGCGCGGGTTGTGTCCTGAGGTCTATGGATCGTTGTTCCAGTGACGGTTCAGGCAGCGAGGCGTCATGCCACTGTACTACCGTTTCCCGCGTGGCGCGGACCCAATATGGCCTGAGGAACTTCCATCGCACGTTGGCCATCAGCAGTGGGTGGCGTTGCACAGCGGCAGAACAGGCAGCTTCGAATTCCTCCCGGCGCAGGTCACCGGTGAGGCCGATCTGAATAAAAAATGTCATGGGATAAAGACGACGATCATCGGCCAGCATCAACTGTTCAAAGGCAGTGAGTGGCAACGGAAACAGCGCCGACTCTGTTTGAGTGGATACATTCATCAATCTACCCTATGAGCTTCAGACGCAGGTGTCAATGAATCCGATTCTGACGTAGCGTCCACCGTCACCGTACCGCGACGCCCACCAGTTAACATTTGCCAGGTCAAACGATAGTCCGAGAGCAGAGACCGGACCGGATAGCGAATTGAAACCGGTCGATTGCCCTCAATCAGTAAGTGCCCCATCCAAGCCAGGCCATACCCGACAACGGGTACCAGAATGAGTAGCCACCAGAGTTGCCAAAGAATCGCCAGAAGCATCAACACCCAGGACGACATGGTGCCCATGACATGCAGCCAGCAGTTTGCAGGCTGCTGGTGTTCTGCAAGATACAGATTCCAGAACTGTGCGTTGGTCAAAGAAGTTGTTGTTGTCTCTGTACCGTGCGTTGTCATCTAAACACATTCACCCGCAGAACGGAAGGGGAAGATAGACCAGAAGGTAGTCCGAACGATGGACAGGGTTTGACGTACGCTACTTGCCTCCTTACAAATTGGATTCACTTCACGCTCCATCCATCGGTCAACGCAACTTCAATAATATGATCACGAACGGGACGCAACATTTCGCGACTATGTGAATAACTGATCTCATTTTTATATTGCAACTGGCCAACGATAATCCCGGGGTGGACACCCAGCTTTTTGGCGAAACCCAGAATAACGAGCCGCGGATACTTTGGACGATGACGTGATACGAATTCCTTCATCGCACCTGCGGGAACAAGCAACGTTGCAGCCATTTTGTCAGCCTTCCTTTCAAATTCCGGCTTTTCATCCATCGGCTGCGCTCCAGTCCCAACTAACTCGACATCCACGCTTTGGTCGCAGTTCTTTATATGCGCTAATTCATGGCCAAGAACAAACCAGAAGTTGTCGATTCTGTCGTAGCGCATCGACAAGGCAATCACCGGTGAATTGTCATCTAACCAAAACGCGGCGCCGTCGATCTTTGTTGATTTTAGCGGCTCCACGATCACAAACCGCACACCCAATTCGGCTAACACGGCGGGCACTTGTTGCACGCCCTCGACTGAGCCGGCGAGCGTTCTGAATCGCTTGATGGTATCGACGATGCCATCCGGAGAAAACCCTGTAACTTTCAGCGATTCCGCAAGTTGCTTCGCTCGGTAGCACCACGCAATCTGAGAAGCCGAAGTCGAATCGTAAGACTGCTTCTTTGCTCCGAATGCAAAGGTGGGAGTTTCATCAATCGAGCGAAGTTCAAAAAATCCGGCAACCGACTTCTCTAACGTGTCCAGGTCATTCGAATCTTTCACCCAGTTTCGGCGAATCATTTCGCGAATCGGGCCTTTTTCGAACAGTCTTGCTCGTCGTGACACACCGGTGTCTTCGCTTGAGACAATGGAAAGTCGGTAGGTGTTCTCCACGTTCAACCAAAACTGTGCTCCAGTTCCGAACGCCTCTCCCAGCCCCTGAGCCGTCTCTGGCGTAATTGCCTTTTTTGCCGCTATCATTTCGTTGATTGCCTGGACCGGACGGCCAAGGATCTCTGCCAGGTCAGCCTGACTCCAGCCACGCGCTTCGATCTCGTCTCTGATGAATTCGCCAGGCGGAAATACCTCCGCCGCTCGTTGCCTTATCATTCCATGCCTCTTAGTGATAATCCTCAATCGAAATAATGACGACCGTCTTCTCGCTGCGCTCAACGATCTCCAGAATCAACCGCCATTGAATATTCAACCGCATTGATCTTTGGTGGGCTCTCTTTCCCTTGAGTTTTTCAAAGTGCAAGGACTTCAACGCATAAAATACTCGTTCGTCCGGCGCGTCTCTGATGATCTGCAACAACTTCCGATAACTCCGCACGACGGCGGCATCGAAGCCAGCATTAAACGAAAAATCGACTTCCAGTCGCTCCAGATCATCAGCAGCAAAGGCAACATCCATGCAAATTCATTCCTCTGCGTGAACGTTACTCTCCAGGCCCGGAGTGTCAATACAGATAATTCACCCATCGGGTGAATTCTCCATGTTTATTCGGAAGGCGATGGCTACGTGTCCTCTTACGCGGCCACATCTCTGACCAGCGAGAACCGAAAAGGTGTCAGAGAAACAAAGGTGTCGGGAACCGAACATGGCAATTTCAGTGGAATCGGTTCCTGCGACCTTTTGTGATTTGAGTTCGTGCAGTTGCCGAGCATCTTCGAAATGTCGAACTGTCTTCCGCTGATTCACTTCCATGTCCGAAAGTCTAAGAGACAAAGCCCAGCACTGGCAAAGCCAGTGGCACACAAATCTGAATTCAGCTCACGCGCCTTATCAGTGCCACCCCGCCGAACGGTCGCCAGCTTCTGCTTGTCGTTGCGAATCGATCCCGAAGGACTTCGCCAGATGCACCAACTGCTCGTCGAGCCATTGCTTTCAATGATCATGATTCTTCCCCGAAAACGGATCATCTCCCAACAAAAAACACCGCTGCACCGTCGGATTCATCACGTGAACGATGGCAATCTCATCCGCCGCAAATACCTCAACTCGAGCCAACCGAGCCATGACTGCCATCCTCTCTCTCGTCCCCCAAACCTCGCCAACAGGCCAGAAGTGTACAAAACAAACTTCGCACATCAACAAACTGCTGTGTCCCCAGACACGTGTCCCTTCTCAGCACTTCGTTCGCACTGTCGGCTTGGAAGACTCGTCGGCCCGTGAGCATTTCCCACGCGATTAACGCAAGCGCGTACTGGTCCGTGCGGCTATCCGTGGCCGAACACGCGGCCTGCTCAGGAGCTGCATACTGTGGTGTGCCGCAAAAGCCTTCCTGGTGGAAGCCCTGCCGCAGATCGCGGGCAATACCGAAGTCCAGAATCTTGGGCTGTCCCTGTCGCGTGATGCAGATATTCTCCGGTTTCAGATCGCGGTGAATAACGCCTCGGGCATGAGCGATGTCCAGTGACCGAGCAAGTGATGCAATGATCTGCTGTACGTCGGTCAGTGGCAGCTGCCGACAACCAGTGAGTAACTGTCGCAGTGTTTCTCCCGCGACATATTCAAAGATTGTGAACGACTTACCTGCGTGGACTCCAAAGTCATAAACCGCTGCAATTCCGGGATCGTTTAATAATGCTCCCAGTCGCGCTTCTCGAGCCAGCGCCTCCTGAAGCATGGCGTGATCTCGGGTCGAACGAACGGCCACAACTTTCATCGCCACTTGCCGGTTCAGCAACTGGTCGTGAGCCAGAAAGACACGCCCCATGCCGCCTTGCCCAAGACTGGACGTGAGCAGGTGTCTCTCATGAATCAGCCTGCCTAGCTGAAAGTCGTGAACGATCTCATCCTCAGTCTGTTTGTCTATCGCGGAAAACGCAGTGCCATCGCCGCTGAAGAAACCCCACGACGAACTAGCGATGACGGTTTCAGTGAGCCGCACGCTCATTGAAGAATCAGCATTGGAATCCAGCATGACGGTCACGACGTATCAAAAAAGAGGTTGCCCATCGCCGGAACCTGCCAGAATCCGGCTGCAGAAGGAGCGGGCTGTCACATTACCAGTCGTTCAGTAATCTTTCCAGTCGTTGAGCAATCATGGGGACGAAGCTCTATGATTTGTTTTATGAAAAGAATGGACAGGCTGACCTCGTGTTCTGCCAACAAGAGTACAAGCGGTTGCGGGCGGCACTTGAGCAAGCGTTTGATCTAAGCCAGCTACCAGAGAACCCCAGCGGTGCAGCAGCGTTGAATGATCTGCTGATTCGTTTGCGAATCGGGAATAGAAAATGAATGACCGAGAGCAGACTCTGAAATCGCACTTCTTGCAGAGATAGACATTGTCGCTCTATTCGACTGGATGTTCCTGCATGTGAGCCACGAGCCAGGCGATTCCGGAAGCTTCGTCTTCAAACACACCGTCCAACTGTGCTTCGTAGCAGTTCTTCAGGATTGGTCCAAACCAGTTGCCGGGCTCATAACCCTGTGCAATCATGTGTCGACCCTGAATCAGTGGCTGTACCTGAGACGTCACGATGTTTTCTGATGTTGCGAGTTCCCGGAGCTTGAGCACACTGGCAGGCAGGTCGCCGGGTAACGGTGGACGGCCGCGCAAGTCGGCCTCAATGAGCCACAGGAGTTGCTGAATCGTGGCCTTCCCAAGCCGACGAGCCAGGCGTCGGGCGGTACGAGCCGTCATCGTTTCAGCCGCATGTACCAAATGTTCGGCAACCAGTGGCTCGACGACTTCAATGATGTGCTTTGGACAACCGATCCGTTCCAGGAACGTCCGGGTTAAAGGCACACCGGCTTCAGGATGGCCGTGCGCTCGCCAGCGACCATCCTTGAATTCTGTCGTAGTCGCCTTACCAAGATCATGACACAGAGCAGCAAACATCAGGATTGTCCGTTCCTCCGCATCAAGTTCTTCCCGGCGCGCAATCTCAGCGGCCATGTCGCAGACCAGCAGCGTATGGATCCAGACATCACCTTCCGGGTGCCAGGCAGGATCCTGAGGTACTTCGACCAGAGCAGCCAGCTCCGGGTAAAGGCTGAGCCAATCAGCTTGCTGAAGAAACTGCAGACCCGCCGAGGGATGAACGCCACGTGTCGCCCACTTGTGCCATTCAGACCAGATCCGTTCCACAGCCAGGGTTGATGCTTCGGAACGCAGGGAGCTGCACATCTGAGCCGTGCCTGCTTCCACAGTCAACTGAAACCGGGCAGCGAATTGCATGCCTCGGAGAACCCGAAGCGGATCCTCTGCAAAATGACGACTCGTCGCTCGTAACACTCCGGCCCGCAGGTCGTCTGCGCCACCGTGCGGGTCCGAAATCTGGTCCCTCAGTAGGCATCGGTAAATTGCATTGATCGTGAAGTCACGCCGAGCGGCAGCGTCTGCTATCGTCATCGTGTGATCCACCTCGACGGTAAATCCACGGTGACCGCTTCCCGTTTTGTTTTCACGACGAGGCAGTGTGAAATCAAACTCGATTCCCTCATGCGTTTTCAGTTTGATGACGCCAAAGGATACTCCGACTGTATCGACCCGGCCAAACGGCTCCAGAATTGCTGCCAACTGCCCGGCATCCAAACGGAACACCTCAATGTCGATATCCTTGCCGGGAGTCCCCAACAATCGATCGCGGACACAACCACCGACTTCAAACGGCTCACCACCTGAAGCCACGATGGCCCGAATGATGTGATCCATGACTATTGCATCCTGTTTCTTCAGTCAGCGTGGCAAGTTCAATGTTTGGCGCGACGATCCTGGATTGTCGAAAACTCTTACAAGTCCGGCTAACCGGCATCAAATTCAGACAAAAGCTGAATCTATAGGGGCTGAACGCATTAATCTACTGGCAGTCTTTCCAGGAAAACTTCGATTCTGTGTGAATTCTTAAAATCCACGAGAATCGGCGCAGAATGCCGATCATCACACCGTTCTGTGCTTGAAGCCGGGAGTTTTGGCATTGTGTTTTCTGGATTTCTGACAGCCATTGATCGCATGTTTGCAGTCCAGCAGTTGAACGGATGTCAGGATCTTCAGACGATGCACGACAAGCGGTTCCTCCCAGACATTTCAGCTTCATTGAGTCAACTACGACATTCACGCCAACAGAAATCAGATCTTCGAAAAGGGAATTAGACAATGTCAATATTGCAGAGACCCGCTGAAATGGAACCATGGGAATCGACGATCGGCTCCATGGTTATTGGGGCAGGTGAGTTGTCTTCGGAAGTTCGCCGGGAACAATTTGATCGGCTTGTTCGTTTCTATCGCCCGCCGATGATCGCCTACTTGCAAAAGCGCCTTCGAGCCCCGATTGAAGAAGCTGACGATGTGGTTAACGATTTCCTTGTAAAGAAGCTGCTTGAACCAGCGCCTGAGGACAATATCATCTAGCGGGGACACAGCACTTTGTTGACAGGTGGCGGAAGGTTGGTAGAAGCCTGGGCAGTTGTGGGGCTTGGGGGTTGTTGAGGAAAGGTGGCTGATCATGGCTCGATTGGCGCGTGTGGAGGTGTTTGCGGCGGATGAAATCGCAATTGTGCATGTCATGAATCACGCGGTTCGCCTGCCAGCAGTTCGATGAATCCTCGAACCATCCACAGCCAGTTTGCGTAATACCATCCTGTGTGAACGCCGATGCGGCGAACCTGCGCAAACGCCCGCTCGGGAGGAACCGAGACGACGACCGTCCGAGAATCGACGAGCCTGGAGCCAAACCGACTGCCGCCCCAGGATCGACGCTCGTCCGCTGATGAAAGCGCGTCCGGGCGACGGGTCAGGCATCGCACCTGCGGATTTTGCTGTTGCAGCAGCAACAAGAGCCGACCACCGACGTAACGGGAGTTCGATATTATTACTGAGGTCGCACAGAATGAACGAATCATTTAAATGTGAATGATAACGATTGCCGAGTGCTCAGGCCGTTCATTGCCAGAACGATGCATGAAAGCTGATAAGCAGCGAAAATGTCAGTATACTGAATCATGCTGACGGATTCGATGAAACCCACATTTTCCAAGATCTTGAGGTGAAATCTCGGAGGTACGGCTGCTTTTTCTTTTTTTGAATTTTTCCTGCAAGATAATGTTATGTCTCGCCCGCTAACTGCGGTCTGGCCAAAAGAGATGAACGTTATGAACGTTTATGAATTCAAACCCCAAGATAAAGTGAGATTCCAGATGAAGAAATTGACGACGGTGTTGGCGACAGGTTTGTTGGCTCTTGCTGTGACGGCAGAAGCGGGTTCGAAATGTAAGGGGACGGCGAAGACCAGTCGGTCTGTCGGCCATCACGTGCTGACAACCGCAGTCGCAAAGCCTGCAGCTAAAGACATCGTGGACACAGCCGTCGGGGCTGGTTCTTTCAAGACCCTCGTGGCCGCCGTGAAGGCCGCTGGTCTTGTGGAAACGTTGAAAGGCGAAGGGCCCTTTACCGTTTTCGCTCCGACAGATGAAGCATTCGCAAAGCTGCCGAAGGGGACCGTGGAGTCACTGCTGAAACCCGAAAACAAGGAAAAGCTTCAGGCGATCCTGACGTATCATGTGGTCGCCGGCAAAGTAATGGCGGCTGACGTTGTAAAAATCACGGGAGCTGTTTCGGTTCAGGGCCAGCAGATTGACGTCGTCGTGAAGGACGGCAAGGTCAAGGTGGATGGAGCAAATGTCGTGAAGACTGACATTGCCTGCTCAAATGGCGTGATCCACGTGATCGACAGTGTCATCCTGCCGGCCGACAAGGATATCGTGGATACTGCCGTTGCCGCAGGCTCGTTTAAGACTCTGGCGGCCGCGCTGACCGCCGCAGGTCTGGTCGAGACTCTGAAAGGCGAAGGACCATTCACAGTCTTCGCTCCAACCGATGCGGCGTTTGCGAAGTTGCCTGCCGGAACAGTTGAAAGTCTTTTACTGCCAGAGAACAAAGAAAAGCTGATCGCAATTCTCACTTACCACGTCGTCTCAGGCAAGGTTCTGGCAAGTGACGTTGTGAACCTGAAGTCTGCGAAGACTGTCAATGGCAAAGAAGCGATGATCAAGGCGAGTGACAAGGGCGTCATGGTCGACGCAGCTAAGGTCACAGCAACTGACATTGAAGCATCCAACGGAGTCATCCACGTGATCGACAGCGTGATCCTGCCCTGATCGCACACCTGCTGGGAATGTCAAGAGCCGGGGGCGGTTGACGCACAGTCAACCAGCCCCCTTTGAAATTATTGAACGCTGCATCTACTCCGACGTTCATTCCAGGGAATTGATCAGGTTCTGTTTATCCAGTCGGGAGCGCTCGTAAAATTCCTTCTCTTCCCGGTTCAGGAATTAGACGACGTCGCGTGGCAACAGCATCTTGAAAGCGACACCCGGATCGGCATAAAGGACGCCAATACTCCGGCGCAGTCGCACGCAGACGAATTGCCGTGCCGTGGATACCGGAAAATTCGGTGGCGAACGGTGCCCGGCCGGCCGTTCAAGCAGCGCTGGATGGATTCCCACACGAAGAGAGGTTGCCCACGCGGATAAGCGAATGTGCAGGCGTGGCAAATTTATGATAACCTGTGACAAGGCACAGTATTCGATGCGTTGCAAATCGCAGAATTGCCGGCAAGGCATGGGTCAGCTGTCACCTCTCCTGGGATCAGATGTCTATGGTGTCCGCTTTTCCCCCGGTCCCTCAGACTGGACTTTTGGCGTGAGTCTCGCAAGAGGACTCAAGTACAGACTGATTGAAACATACGAGAAACTGCACCGCGACCACGGCGACCGTGTCTACTGCCGCGTCGGGCCGATTCGGTTGTATTTCTTCTTTCATCCCGACGACGTGCGGGAAGTGCTGGTGACGCATTCGAAAACCATCATCCGCGATCCTCGTCCGTTGAAGGTGTTCGCTCAATGGAACGGAAACAGCATGCTGATTGCCGAGGGTGAGCAGTGGGTTCGCCAGCGGCGACTTGTACAGCCGGCCTTCCAGTCCCGCCGCTTTGCCGGATACGCCGAAAAGATGGCCGTCGGAATCAATGCCCTGAAGGAGACTCTGGCGGCCGATATCGCTCGTACTGGCCATGCGGATGTCGATATTGATCTGACCATGACGGCTTTGACGCTTGAGATTATCTGCCAGACCCTTTTTTCGACAGACATGAAGTCGCGCACTCAGGAGATCCGTCGTGCCGTCGCGACACTGTCCGAAATCGCCTTCATTGAAATGCAGGCTCCGTTCATCTGGCCGCTCTGGTTGCCCACAAAGTGGAATCGCCGCAAGAAAAAAGCGATGCGCGTCATGGACGAAATCGTCTGGGAAATGGTTCATCAGCGTCGTCGGGAAAATGTAGACAAGGGCGATCTTTTGTCGATGCTGCTGGCCGCAGTCGATGAAGAAGGGGACGGCGGTTCTCTGACAGACGAACAGGTGCGCAACGAATCCATGACCCTCATGTTGGCAGGTCATGACACAACGGCTGCGGGACTGGACTGGTTGTGGCTGCTCCTGGCAAAGCATCCCGATGTCTGTGAACGTTGCCGTTCCGAGCTGCAGACCGTGTGTGGCAACAAAGCGCCGACGTTTGCAGATTTGCCCCAGCTGGCGTATCTGAACGCCGTGATTCGGGAAGCTTTGCGCATCTATCCTCCCGCCATCGGCGTTTTCCTGCGCAAAGCACTGGAAGACGTGACGATCGCCGGATATGAAGTTCCCAAAGGAAGTCTGATAGCGCTGTCCAGTCTGGTAACTCACCGGGACGAACGTTGGTTTCCGGATCCCGATCGATTCCTCCCTCCGCGTGTCGATTCGATTCCTCACGGAGCGTGGTTTCCGTTCGGCTCAGGCCCTCGCGTGTGTATCGGTCAGAGTTTTGCAATGACAGAAATGATGCTGATCGCCGCGAACCTGCTGCAGTCCTTCAAAGTCTCACTGGTTCCGGGACAGCCTGAACCCGTTCCCATCGTGACTGCGGCTCTGCGTCCCCGCGATCCGCTGTGGCTGCGTTTTGAGCCAGTTTGAAAGTCGGCGGGTGTCTACCAGTCACCTACAGCAAGATCGGTGTCATTCCGCGTTGTTAACGCACGCAGAAGCCGGTCGTTGATTTCATAGTTCATCATTCGCACGCTCCCGTCAGCCAGAGCAAAGTGCGTTCCGCCAGGGCGATGGCTCCACCAGTAGAGTCGGTCGGACTCCCGCGTTCGCCCTGGACGAATCCCCCCGAAGAAATCCGTTGTTCCGGGGAGCACAATATCAGCGATTCCCCACGGGCAACGTAAATGCTCTCCACCGCCGCCCCATTTTCCCCATTGCGTGAGCAGCCCGCGTTCGCCAAGCATCAGCGTCTGAGACGTGCCATCAGTGATGTCAGCTAGCCGCGTGCGGCTGTTGCCATAAAAGACGCCGCAGTTGATTTTGGGATCCAAGCCCCTCGCATCCAGATCATCACAGGTCGTAAATCGATCGGCCTTCTGCATCCCGCTCAATCCGGAGACTCCGAGATAATTTAACCCGCCCCAGTCCCCGACGCGATACGCAAACGGAGGCGTGTGGGGCTGTTGCGCCATCAATGGCCGCCCGGACATCGGGTCACTTGGGCAAAGAAACGGAGGAATCTGCAGTTGTGTAAGATGACGAAAGTGAATCTCCAGGTCCCGACCAAAATCGAATTGGGAATACAACGCTCCCTGATCGATTTGAGGGAGAATCATAACTGTCCAGTTGAATTGTTGGGTGAATTGTTCCCCTGCTCCAGAATCGGTAGTCATGCTGAACTCACGCACGACGGATCCGGGCGGAAGCGTATCGTGTTGGTCATGATAGTTATGCATCGCGAGTGCCAACTGCCTAAGTTGATTGCGACAAGCGGCCCGCCGCGCCGCCTCGCGGGCCGACTGGATGGCTGGCACCAGTAACGCGAGCAGAATTCCAATAACGGAGAGTACCACGAGTAGTTCGATCACCGTGAATCCACGCGCGCGAGTCGCTCGTCTCAAAGCTGGATTAGACGGATGATCGCAATCCGAATGCTGTGAACCTTGCGGCACAGTGCGCTGTGACAAGTGTGAAAGAGACGGCGATTTCCGAACACTCGCCGTCTCGGGTTTAGTAAGAGAAGTTACCATGAGTCTTCACACTTCGCTCCATAGATTCCCGGAGCCCGTTTATTGTGCACAATGACGATTCCAAATTTCCCTGGTCTCCTCGGGATCAGTATCGTCCATTCCACAGGCAGCACGCTCGTCAGTGATGTTTGCCTCAGAGCACTCGCCATTGCACGTCGTCTTGCGTTTCGCAGTGAGGTTTTCACCGTCGCTCGTCCGAGTCCCACTCGGATCAGTCGCCCACGAGACATCACAGCAGGTTTCTTGGGGCGCTTTCCAGCACTTGCCATCGTCTTTCCAGCACGTGCTCATAACAACAACTTCTTCACATTCGACATTACAAGCCTTGCAGGTGAGACGGCAATCTCTGCGGTACTGGAACTCGGAGTTGGCGATGGATCGGGCTTTTCCGGTGATTCGCCCGTTGGCATTGAGAACTACCTGCTTTATGATGTCAGCACGGATGCGGCGGCTCTCAATTTTAACGTAGGCCCCGACGCCACAATTTTCTCTGATTTAGAAACCGGGACGTTATACGGAAGCTATTTTCTGAGCAACGGTCTGAGCGGCGGAACTTTTTCACTGGGCCTGAACCTTTCAGCTTTGGCCGATTTGAATGCAGCCATTGGAAGTGCTGATTTCTTTTCGATCGGTGGTACGCTTGTTCCAACTGCCGTTCCCGAGCCCGGATCGTTTGCACTGGCTGGCTTGGGTATTATGAGTATGCTCGGCATGACTTGGGTGCGTCATCGTCGCTCAGCACGAATTCACTGAGCGGGCATGGTGCGTCTTTCAAGGCAGAGGGTCGATTGATCTCCAAGCAATCCCCCCGCTCTTCGGAATACCACCCCGATTGGATTCTCGCCAGTGTCAGCGGCGGGGCCAGCCCGCTGTGGTTGACCGAGTGGCTTGGCGAGTCGTTGGTTTTGCGGCCCGGCATGCGGGTCCTGGACCTCGGATGCGGGCGGGCGATGTCGTCGATCTTCCTGCGCCGCGAATTCGGCGTGCAGGTTTGGGCCACCGACCTGTGGTTCAGCGCCTCGGAGAATCTCCAGCGCATCCGGGATGCGGGCGTCGAAGATGGCGTTTTTCCGATCCATGCAGACGCTCGGTCGTTGCCGTTCGCAGACGAGTTCTTCGACGCGATCATCAGCATCGATTCCTTCATTTACTATGGGACGCACGACTTATACCTGAATTACCTCGCCCGGTTCCTGAAACCGGGCATCCAGATGGCGATTGCCGGGTCCGGGTTCACGCGGTAAATCGAAGGTCAGGTTCCCGAGCATCTGCGCAAATGGTGGACCGATGAATGCTGGTGCCTGCATTCGGCGGCCTGGTGGCGACGGCACTGGGAACGGACCGGCATCCTGGATATTGAGCAGGCTGACAATATGCCGGATGGCTGGCAAAGGGGGCTCGACTGGCAACGGATATTCGCCCTGGACAATGCGGTGGAAATCGAGGCGTTGGAAGTGGATCGTGGAAACTACTTCGGATTCGTTCGCGTGGTGGGGCGTCGTCGAAGCAATGTCAAGCTGGCAGACCAGATTGTGTCCTTACCCGCGCAGTACACGAAACAGCCTTTGCTCCGGAGCGAGGAGTTTTAATCATGCAGGATAGACATTTTTGTCCGTCGTATGGCCAATATCTCGGACATGAATGTCCAAGCTACAGGAATTGCGTCTACCAGTCCAGTACCTCAATCAGGTTGCTGAAGTCATCTGTCCACAGCACGTGACGTTCGTCCGGCAGCGGATTACGAACTGCAATTTCTTCGTAGCGGGGGCGGTTGAGTAATTCTGGATCGCGGGCGAGCAGTACCCAGCGGCTGCCGGGGTCGATCAGGCTTTGAGTGCCGGTGTTGGAATCCATCACTGGAACCGTTTCCAGCGTGATCGCATGCAGATTGCTCGCCGCAGCGAGCGCATCGGTGACACGTCGCAGATCGAAATGCAGATTGGAAATATGGATGGCAATCAGGCCGTTCGGACGCAGATGTCGAAGGTACGACTGCATGGCTTCCTGGGTGAGCAAATGCGTCGGAATCGCGTCGCCGGAAAATGCGTCGAGCACCAGAAGATCGAATTCCTGCGGCGCTTCATTTTCAAGCACCAGTCGCGCGTCTCCGTGGATGATCTCAACCGTTGACGGGCAGTTTTTCAGAAACGTGAAGTGCCGCTGCGCCAAACGTGTCACGTTTTCATTGATCTCGTAGAATCGAAACGTATCGCCCTCTTTGCCGTATGTCGCGAGTGTACCAGCACCCAGTCCCACCAGTCCGATCCTGAGCGGAATCCTGCGGTCTCGAAGCTCTCCAATGGACCGTCCGACACCCGTTTTGAAACCGTAGTACATCGTCGGCAGGCTGGGGATGCCCTTCAACTGCATCCCGTGCATGATGCGACCGTGACGCAACACCACCGCATCTTCGATGTCATCCGTTTCAACTTCCAGCACGCCGTAAAAGTTGCGAACCATGGCGATCGATTCGGTGTAGTTCATGATCGCCGCCGTGAACACGGTGCCCACGCCCACGAACAGAGCAACCGCGAGTCCGGTCCACAGCATCGGTGGCCGCTGATCTTCAGACGTCCAGCCGCGATAATCGGAGTACACAATCACGACGATGACGCACGCCGCCAGCAGTCCCAGATAGAGCTCCCAGAATGCGGGGAAAATGATCGGTGCCAGCAGTCCCACAAACAGTCCTCCGCCCGCGCCGCCAGCAGACAGTGTGAGATAAAATGCTGTGAGTGATCCGGGATCAGGCCGCATTCTCGCGAGTTCACCATGGCACAACATACAGATGCTGAACAAAGTTCCGAAGTAGATCACCAGCTGCAATGGCAGGAAAGTGAGAGATCCGAAACTCTGCAACCAGCAGACCGCCAGGACCAGCACGCCAGTTCCAATCGCATACCAGTTGCGCCGATACCAGCGGTCACTTTCGAAACACAGGATAAAGGACAACAGGTACAGCGAAAGCGGAATCACCCATAAGAATGGAACCACAGCGACGTCCTGACAGACCTCGTTCGTCTCGGCCAGCAGCATCGTCGAAGCGACCATCGCCAGGGAAAACCAGACCGCGTACGTTCCGATGGTCACAGATCGGGAGTTCCGGGAGTGCTTCTTTGTATGTTTTGCTGTTTCGGAATGCTGATCGATGCTGTTCGGCATCCGCCACAGTCGCACGACGCACGCCCCGCACAGCGCCACAAACACGCAGAAACCGACCGACCAGCTGTTTGCCTGAATCGAAATCCGCATCAGCGGTTCAACCAGAATCGGATATGACAACAACGCCACAAGCGATCCGGCGTTCGACAGGGCGTACAACCGATACGGCGAAGACTCGGGTTCAATCAGGCTGAACCATCGCAACAGCAGAGGTCCTGTTGTGGACAGGACGAAATACGGCAATCCCACTGTCGAAAGCAACAACACCACGATCCGCAAGGCTGGCGATTCCGCCCCGACAGGCTTCCATAAGATCGATGGCAGAATGTTCAGGAACGCCAGAGACACGAACAGCAATGTGACATGCAGAACTGCCTGCCAGCGAGCCGGCAGCTTTCCCGTGAGCAGGTGCGAATACATATAGCCACCGCAGAGCAAAGTCTGAAAAAACAACATGCATGTTGTCCAGACGCTCGGTGTCCCGCCGAACCACGGCAGGATGGCTTTGCTGATCAGCGGCTGAATCTGAAACAGCAGGAACGCGCTTACGAAAACCGTGGTGGCAAACAACGCACCTGTTCTGCGCATCGGCTGAGGTCGTTGCGTAAAAGTCTTTGGTTCAGGCAATCTAGTGCTCTGTCAAGTCTTTAAATGTAGGTTGGACATTCCTGTCCGACTGTGTTTTGACGGGCAAGAATGCCCATCGTGCCCCAAATCAACCTTTGACAATGCACTAGCCCATCCCCATTTTCCCAATCGCATCCTGTAAGCCGGGGACGTTCATGCCTTCGGCGATGTCGACCATTTCGGCTGCGGCCGCAGACTTGGACTTCTGGAGGGCTTCATTGGCAGCAGCGTTGACCAGTTGCTCGATCAGCTGGCGATTTCCCGACGCGATGAGATTCTGATCAATCGAGACGCTCAACACTGTCATTTCACCACTGACGACTATTCGCACAAGATCCGGCCCGGCACTGCCTTCCGACCGCAGCTTGCTGACTCGTTCTTTGGCCGCCGCCAACTTGCCCTTGATCTCGCCGGCCTGCTGCATAATGTTCGCAAGGCTTTTCAATCCACCAAACATTCGGTGTCCTTTTTCAAATTTTGAATTCTGATTTCGGCGGGCTTTAAAAAAGGGGTCAGGAACCATTAGCCAAATGGCCCAAAGGGTGCTCCGCACTATTGGTTCCTGACCCCTTTTTTAAGCCCAGCCACGGTTAAAACAAATTATTCGTCTGCATCGTCACTCTCCGTGGTCGCCACCTGCACGGCTGGTGCGGCGGTGATTCTAACAACCGTGGCACCGAATGCTCCCATCACTTCACGTACAAACAGATCACTGGCGGGATCGACTTTCCCCATCAGATTTCGAAGCAGTGCGGGCGGTGGTGGACCAGCTTCGGCCCGTGGACTCCGAGAATTCGACGGTGCCGCATGTTCGGGATTTTTCGCTGCAGTGGAACTGGATGGCGGAAGATCAGCGGTCGTCGCCTTTGCGGATGTTTTTTGTGGTGCCGTCAGTCGCAATGCGATGGTAACCGTGCGTCCGGTGAGTCGCAGAATCTCAGCTTCGATGCGACTACGATTGTCGGCCTGATCGAGCGCTTTTCTGGCAAAATCACTGGTGGAATCCATTAAGATCTCCACGCGGTTTTCTGCACCCAGCCTCAGACCGCTGGCCTGCCTGAATCCCGCAGAAATTGTCAGCCCCAGCGTACTGACGAGCTTCTGAAACAACGCCGGGCAGTTACCCTGCGTGAGTTCGATTTCAGGCGTAACGGCGACGGGTGTCCCGGCCAGAATCGCCGCCGCATCCGTCATTTCGGTCGATGAATCAGACTGATCCGACACATCGGGCAGATGATCGTCGTGTGTGTCAGCGGCACTCAAAGGTGGAGTGGCGTCTGCAGGCTTCAGCGGTTCAGTGTTTTTTTTTTCTGCTGCCGGTAATGCAGCGGTCGGTGCCGCTGAAACTCGAGTCTCACTCGGCTGGCTTGTCGGCATCTCAGGGAGTGCCGGTAATCGTCCCGATAACAGATCGCTGATGGCGCTCAGGTTTTCCAACAGGCTCAACTGCACCATCGCCATTTCCAGAACTGTCCGCGCGAAAGTACTGCGGAACATCTGGTTCTTGCTGTCCGACAGAATCTGAAAAGCTGCCATCACGGAATGCATGCTTAACCGCGCAGCCTGCTTCATCAGAGTTTCACGATGACGCGTTGCCACGCTGCAAAGTGTTACCGCGTCTCCGCCACTCAGCGTGACCATCAGGTCACGCACATATCCGATGGCCTGATCCATCAGTTCGCCGGGCTGCACACCAGTCGCGAATGACTCATCCAGTTGAGCCAGGACTTCACCCGGACGATGTTCGACAATCGCATTAAACAGATTGACCAGACGTTCGTCACCAGCGGTTCCCAGCATCCGATGCACATCTTCAGCCGACACGGTGCCATCACTGAACGCCAGCAACTGATCAAACAGTGACTGACTGTCGCGCATCGACCCTCGCGCCCGACGCGCGACCAGTTCCAAAGCGTCTTCCGAAACTTCAAAGCCTTCGATCTTTGCAATTTCACGCAGCCGGTCGGCGATCGAGATATCATTGATGCTGGAGAAATCAAATCGCTGACAGCGGGACAGGATCGTGTCGGGAACTTTGTTCGGCTCCGTCGTGCAGAACACGAACTTCACATTCGGCGGTGGTTCTTCCAGCGTTTTGAGCAGCGCGTTGAAGGCCTCCTTGGTGAGCATGTGAACTTCGTCGATGATGTAGACTTTGTACTCAGTCCGCATCGAGCGGACACCCACATTGGCGCGGAGCGACCGAATATCATCGATCCCGCGATTCGATGCACCGTCAATTTCCAGCACATCGACGTCGTTACCAGCGGAGATCCCGTCGCAGATTTCGCAGTGATTGCAGGGCACGCCGTCCTTCGCGTTTGGGCAGTTCAGGGCCTTGGCCAGAATTCTCGCGGTGGATGTTTTGCCGACACCCCGCGCCCCGGTAAACATGTACGCATGCGCGACACGACCAGCCTTGATGGCATTCGTCAGTGCGCGGGCGACATGTTCCTGCCCGATGACATCGTCAAATGCCTGCGGCCGGAATCGTCTTGCCAGTACGGTGTAATGAGCCCCGGTTGTCAACGTGATGAACCTTGATTGAAATACGTGTGCCATGCGTGGCGGCATGAAGAATACGGCGAGCTTAAAAAAGGGGTCAGGAACCAATAGTGCGGAGCACCCTTTGGGCCATTTGGCTATTGGTTCCTGACCCCTTTTTTAAAGCCAGACACGGAATCTCGGTCGGCGGAGCGACTGAGCCACAGCAATGCATTCTGACGGATCAGCGTCGCTTCATCTACTGATCGAGCGGCAGCGACGGGGCAGATTCGGCGGATTGGAGTTTTCGCAGCAATGCGTCGTATTCTGCGACGCATTTTTCCCACGAAAAACGGGCGGCAGATGCGTGGGCATTCGTTGCCAGTCGGACCAGCGTTTCACGCTGCGGGTCAATGGATCCGTTCCTTGACACAAGCAGTTCCTGCAGAATTTGAGCCAGACGCTGGGTATCGCCGGGCGGGAACAGCCGCCCTGTCTGACCGTCGTCGATGACTTCCAGGCAGCCATCGACGGCAGACGCGACTACCGGCAAACCCGCTGCCTGAGATTCAAGAATCACGTTCGGCAGGCCCTCCCATTTCGACGCCAGCACCAGCACCGTCGCCGCTTTCATGACGGACGCAACATCCGATCGCCAGCCGAGCAGACGCACATGGTCCCCAAGCCGTTTTTTCAGGATCAGTTTCTCGACCGCAGGCTGCAATGGTCCATCACCGACAAACACCAGTTTGCGATGCCTATGGCCAGCCGGATCCAGTCGCTGCAGTTCATCGAATGCTTCGACCACATCCAGTGGGGCCTTTTGGGGACTCAGTCTGCCAACACACAGAATCACCTGATCATCGTCGTTACAACGTAGTTCACTGCGTGACACAGCGACGGCGGCATCAATGCTTTTCAGATCCACGCCATTGTAAATTGTATTGATCCTTTCCGAGAAGATACCACACACGTCGCGGTGAACCTGTGCAACGGATCGGCTGACAGCAACATAGTGCGCAACATGCCGCTTCGTCAGCCATTCCGGGATACGCACTGACCAGCGACGATCGGCCACGCGTACGCCGCAGACGACGGTCCTGACACCAGCACGCTGCGCCGCCAGACGTCCCGCGATGTTGGCCTGATGCAGAAACGTGAGCAACACCGATGGCGGATTGTTCAGCAAGGCCTGCTTCATGCGTCGGATTGCGCGCAAATCAGCGGCTCCACCACACTGCAATGCCTCAACCGAGATTCCTGCCTGTAACATCGGTTCTGCCAACGGCCCGGCATCGCGCAGACTGATCACACGAACACTCCAGCCAAGGGATTTCAGTCCGATGGCAATCCTGACGAACGCCCGCTCGGCACCACCGACATCCAGCTCAGTGATGGCCATTGTGAGTCGGTTGGCGACAGGATCAGGAGGATGCTTCACCACAAATCTGGCCCGAAAAACACGAGTTGAATCGAAATCCGCCAACTTCAACAGACAAATTCGGGTCTCGGTTTACTTCTTCCGGATGTGAAACGGAACCGAAACGAGTACCCTGTCTACGCCAAATCTTCGTAAAATGCGCGAACCTGGACATCATCCGCTGCCGTGCGTGGAGCCCAACATGAAAACACAAGTGATCCTTGCCGTTTGGCTCGCGATGAATGCGGGCGTGTACGCTCAGGAAACCGATACGGCCAGCAAGATGCCGAAATCTGTGCCGGAGACGGCGGCCGAAATCGATCGGTTGTTCTCGGATGCATGGACTCGCAACCACGTCGAACCTGCGCCCGCCGCGACGGATGAAGAATTCGTCCGCCGGCTGTATCTCGATCTTGCGGGACGAATTCCGGCGGCATCGGAAACGCGGGAGTTTCTTTCCAGCACGTCGACCGTCAAACGCAGCGAGCTGGTCGAACAACTTCTGGACGGCCCGGCATTCGTGCGGCATTTTACGATCATCTGGCGCAATGCATTGATTCCTCAGGCATTCAACGAACCCGGCACGCGCACCCTCGTGCCTGGTTTTGAAGCCTGGCTGTGGAAACATTTTTCTGAGGACACACCTTACGACCAGATCGTCCGTGAACTGATCACGACACCGATCGACTTTGGAAACAATCAACCCGGTCTGCTGCAGTCTGCAAATTCTCCCAGTGCGTTCTTTATTGTTCGCCAATTGCAGCCGGAGAATCTTGCCACCGGCACGTCGCGCGCCTTCCTTGGCGTACGCCTCGATTGTGCTCAATGCCACGATCATCCGTTCGACAAATGGAAGCGTGATCAGTTCTGGAACATGGCTGCGTTCTATTCCGGGTTTCAGCAGCCTGACAACTCCGATCCTGACAATCCCGCGATGATGATGAACGTGCGTGAAAACAGCAGTATGCATTCGATTCGAGTGCCTTCGACCGGAAATATCGTCACGGCAAAATTTCTGACCGGCATCGAACCGGAATGGAAGGATGACACTCAGCCACGCAAAATTCTGGCGGACTGGGTGACGGCTCGCGACAATCCATGGTTTGCCAGGATGGCCGTTAATCGTCTGTGGGCGCAGTTTTTGGGACAGGGCATCGTACAACCTGTCGATGACTTTTCAGATAACAATCCGCCATCGCATCCTGATGTTCTGGATTTGCTGTCCGAGCAGTTTATCGCTCACGATTACGATCTGAAGTTCCTGGTTCGCACGATCACGTCCACCCGTGTCTATCAGACCACGAGTCGCCAGACGCATGAGAGTCAGTCCGATCCGAGGCAATTCGCCCGCGCTGCGCTGCGAGGTCTGACGCCCGAGCAGTTTTTTGACAGCGTGTCCGAAGCCGTGGGATACTATCAACCCTACCGCACTGACAACCCGTTTGTGATTGACGGGGATACTCCGCGCGGGCGGTTTCTGGAACTGTTTCGCGATGAAACAGAATCACCGCTGATGAAAGAAACGACCATCCTTCAGGCGCTCGCGATGATGAACGGAGAATTCATCGATAACGCAACGACACTCGATAAAAGCCAGACCCTGCGTGCCGTCGCTGATTTCCCATTGATGACCAACGACGGGAAACTTGACACGCTTTTCGTCGCTGCCTTCAGCCGCCAGCCAACGGAATCTGAACGAGCCACCTTCGGAAAATTCATCACCGACGGCGGCACGACCGGCGACGCGAAATCCGCCCTGGCCGACATCTTCTGGGCACTCCTGAACAGCAGCGAGTTTTTGCTGAATCATTAACTGAGGCATCAGCCGCCACGCGCTAGCGTCCGGTTTCGCCAGGAACCGTGGGCTAGCGCTGGGCTGTTAAAAATCCGGGGTTGACGCAGTTATTTGATTGCGCCAGTTTTGTTCCCATCTTTTCTGTCGCCCCGCGCCAGCTTGCCTGGCACGAGCGAACGTTTTGGGGTTAGTTCAGGATGCGTGACGACGGGCCTCCCCGGTTGGCTTGCCCAACCGGAAGGCAAAGTTTTGCTGGTGAAACCTGGCTTCCTGCCAGGCAAGCTGGACAGGGGAGCGATGGCGTTTACGATTGTGTGCTAATTCCAAATCGTGCGTTCCTGCCGGACAAGCCGGCAAGGGGACGGAAGGAAAACAGAACTTTTTCGCCCCAGAAAATCAGAAGGCAATACCAAGTTTTTAACAGCCCAGGCTAGCGCCCAATGGCACTCACTTTCACATAGTAGACCTCACTCTCCGAGTGCGGCAGGCCGCAAAACGCGGCCTTTGGCATTCGTCACTCAGAGAGTGACGGCTACTTTAATCGCAAATCGAGTGCCATTGGGCTAGCGCCCAGCGGCTGATCGTGGGATCAGCCACTTATTTCTCGAATGGTCCTGATGGAACGGTAATGACAACGGACAACGATCTATCGGCGATTCCGGGGCTGAGTGTTGAGAACCGGGAGCTTGCACAGCGATCGCCGCCAACAACGGTGGGCCTCAATTCAATCAGTCCCGACCACCATCTTGCCTTCCGCCTGCGATGTGCTGCAATGATAATTGCCGCACACAATGCTGCGAGACGGAAAGCAGAAATTCCACCGAGCATGAGGACTTCGCTTTAAGGTAGCCCGGATCGGAGGCAATTTCGAGACGTGTGATATTGTTTTATTCGCAACCAGCGTGTCGAGTATCTGCCTGGCTCGCACAGCGAGCGATAAAACCTGAGGCTCCGCTTCCGAGAGAAACTGGCCCGCCAATCTCTGGTTTCCTGTCAAGAACCAGGCGACTTGACATGCCAAATTTCCCTTGATATCAAGCTTCATCCGGACGATCCTGACTGAATACAGGCCGCTGACCGGCACCAATGAAAGTTCGCTGGCAAGCTGGGAGTTGTTCTGAAATGGGATCTATTCGATCTATGTTAAGGACGGTGGAAAAATATCGGACTCTCCGCTGGATTCTGATTCTTGTCGCGTGCTTGCTTTTTGTTCTGGCCATTGGCGAACTCTGGACGGGCGTGGTTCTTATTAATCAAGATTACCTTCATCTTATTCCCACGAATTCCACGGTCACAGTAGCTGGTGGAAATTACAGAGCAATCATTCATTCACTCATCACCGCAAGTGAGGCTACCATAATCGGCTGTTGTCTATTTTGGATCGGCTTGGCCCATGTCCGACAGCCACCTTCATTGATCCCCCCGGATCCGACCGCCAGCGGCACTGGCACACTTGAAAATCCATATGCTCCGCCGGTCTGGTGACAGAACACCGCTCTGCTTGTCGGTCCGCGTTCTCCGAACTGCCGAACGGCCAGCGAACAAAGCCATGCAGCGGAATGGCGGTGGGTCGCGTGTTGACATTGAGATTCTTCTCCCGTCATCCGCTGATGGCGGTCGTTCGTCTTTAAAGCCGACATCAACACCACGTTGCCGATTTTATTGCGTTTCATTTCGAACCGGCGTACACTCATCTCAAAGGAGACCGTGAATGACGCTCGAAACGATGATCGAAAACTTATCTTTTCAGGAAAAGATGACTGCGCTGGAACTGATTTGGCGTGATTTATCTGCAGAGCCGGTTTTGTTTCCTTCACCAGTCTGGCACGAGGCAGTAATTGCTGATCGTCTGGCGACTCCCCCTTCCGGGGAGTCTTTGCCGCTGCACGAGGCCAGGCAGGCTGTTCGAGAGGCGCTCGATGCGCGTAGAGCTCCGAACTGAGGCGATTTCCGATTTGATCGAGGCTACATGGTTCTACGAACGGCAGCGTAGTGGGCTTGGCGACCAATTCTCGGACGCAATGTTTGCGCATCTGGCTTACCTTGAAACGGTCGCTGGTGGTCATGAGGTAGTGTTCGGGCTACATCGCATGCTGGCAAAAAGATTTCCATACGCTGTGTACTACAAGGTCAATGGTGAATTGGTTGAAGTCGTGGCGATTCTTGACTGTCGCCGTAATCCCGGTGGTATTTCCCGAACGCTTGCCAACAGAACAGCGCCGGACGAACGAAGCGATCCACCCGAGAACTCAGCCGTCCTGTATTGATTCACGTCACGTCGTCTGATTCGTTCCGGGTGATCGTAGCCGTACCGCCGTACCGCCGTGAGTCGGATTCCGGGTAACGCCTTCTGCTGAGCGGAATCACGCTGATCCACAGCATCGCGGCTCTTGTTTTCAAAGAAAATTGGCGCTGTGACTTACCGAGTTGAGTATCCTACAATGAGTACGATTCCTTCAGGAGACATCAAGGCCGTCAACGCCTTGGAGCCCTTCATCTTCACGGATCAGGAACTCGCTGACATGGAGGCTGACAGGCTCGCCCGAAAGCAGTGGGAAATGGAACACTTCATCGAATACTCTGACAAATTGGCAAAGCAATGGGAGTGAAGCGGTATCTTTTCGATTCGAACGCAGTCACTTCATTGATCAATCGCCGACAACCCTGAGATGGGCTCTGTTCGCCGCCGACTTTTCCCGCCATCGCATCAGCCAATTTCTGCTATGACTTTCCCGTCTTCGATTCTGGCTTCGTACTGAGTCTGGCAGATGCGTTGGTTGAGGCAATGCCGTCCCGTGCTGACGTCGAACTGCCAGCCGTGCCAAGGGCAGGTGACGATGTTTCCGCGGAGCAGGCCTTTACCCAGCGGGCCGCCGGCGTGCGGACAGATGCCGTCGAGCACATAAAACGTGCCATCGACATTGAAGACGGCAAAGATTCTGCCATCTGCGACAACTTCTGCACTGCTGCCCGGCGGAACGGATGCGACATCGATCAAAGGAATTGCTGCCACGGATTGTCGTCACTCCTGCTTCATCGATTTCGCCACGTCTTCCGCTTTGCGCAGGACGCGCATCACGTTCCCGCCCAGAATCTTGTGGATCGATGCTTTGTCATAGCCTCGATTCAGGAGTTCCTGAGTGATCAAAGGATACGACGCAACGCTTTCCAGTTGTTCGGGAAGTCGTCGCACACCATCATAATCCGAACCGATTCCCACGTGATCGATCCCGGCAACTTTCACGAGGTGATCAATATGATCCACGACATCGTGCAGACTTCCGCGAGCTTCCTTGTCCAGTTTCAGTTGCGTGGTCGGCACGATGAACGCCGAAAAGAAATTGACCATCACCACGCCGCCGTTTTTAGCCACCAGCGGCAGGACATCGTCCGGAACATTTCGAGGATGATCACAGATGGCTCGAGCGCTGGAATGCGAAAAAATCACGGGCGCTTTCGTAGTGACCAGTGCCGCTTTCATCGTTGCTGGTGACACATGCGACAGATCGACCAGCATTCCCAGTCGATTCATTTCCAGCACAACGTCCCTGCCGAAGTCTGACAAACCATGACTGACAGGTTCGTCAGTTGCCGAATCTGCCCACTTCAGCGATTTGGAGTGCGTGAGTGTCATATAACGGCAACCTTCGTCGTAGAGCCGCTGCAGATTGCTGAGTTCGTCTTCGATACTGTATCCGCCTTCGACTCCCATCATCGAAGCCACCTTGCCGGACTTGACAATACGTTCGATGTCATTCGCAGTGGAAGCAAATTCAAATGTCTCAGGATACCGCTGCATCATGGTTTTCACGATCGAGATCTGATGCAGCGTCTGCAACAGGGCATCGCCGGTTTTTTCGTGTTCGGCCGGGACGAACACAGACCAGAACTGTGCCTTCAGGCCGCCTTGTCGCAATCGCGGGATGTCCGTGTGAAGTGTTGGCTGAGGCTTGGAAATATCGAGCTTATCGAACGATGAATTTCCTTTCTCACGAATTTCCCAGGGCAGGTCGTTGTGTCCGTCGAACAACATTCCGGCCGAGTGAATGGCGGCGGCTTCAGGTGTCAGGACGACGTTCGGACGAGCTGCGTCGTCGGCCTGCGATGCTGCGGCACAGATTACCAGCACTGCAATGATCCGCCAGAAAGTTGCCGTGATGAGCCAGGACGATTGTGGGAGTTGTGTCATAAGATCGTGCAGTCCATGAAATCTGACGGATCGGACCAATCAAGCAGGTCCGTCGGATCGATGTCGGTCAAACGCCTGCGTATCGTTCGCAGGGAACCACACTAACCGGTGAACCCCGATTAGTAAACCGCCTGGTCGTTATTCCTGCTGCCCTGCGGTAGACCGGGAGGCACGCTTTCGGGGCCGACGGGAAGGCCTTGCAGCAGGCGTTGTTCAGCGGCCTGGCGTGCTGTGCTGCGTGGACGTTCGTAACCCCGCGGAGAAGAGTCGGTTGACGGACCAATGTCCGGATCGGGAAACGGACCCTGCCGACTGTAGGCGGCGTTTTCAGCAGCGGGGAATTGACTGTACCATGATGGGAATCGAGTGAACTGTGGATTCATGCAGCCAGTGATGCTCACGATTCCGACGATCACAAAATGCCGGAGCCACGCCGACGTTCGATAACGAAGTCGGTTTGATTCCGCCTTGTGATTCGTCGTGACATTCATAAAAAATCGCATTCTGCTGGTGCTTTGTCAACATTAAATCATTGGGTAGGCGCTTTAAAAAAGGGGTCAGGAACCAAGAGTGCGGAGCACCCTGTGGGCCATTTGGCTATTGGTTCCTGACCCCTTTTTTAAAGCCTGACAAAGCACTTGTTTTGACACTCAGGCATGATTTCACTAACGTCCTCCCGCGCAGATTTTTCTGCGGTCCCTTTGCATGGATGCGGGACGCGGCGAAGGCCACGGATGGCCGTTGCCGCATTTTGCGATCCACAGCTTATGCGGCTTTGAATGCACGAGCATTGGCCGCCCACTGCACCCATTCTGTCACTTCTGTTAGGTCCGGCTTTCTGCCGTTGCGAATAATTCGTTCACCTTCACTGGTGCTTGAGAACGGTTCTACAATCGCCAGCAGATTTGCAGGGTTCTGTCCGGCCAGTGCTTCCGGGGTCGTGATTCCGCAGGCCACCAGAATTTGAGCATCGTGGCCACGCAGTTCGGGAATCTGACACATCAGCCGCGCCTGATGCTGCCACTGCTGAATCACTTGCGGCGTCATGCGACTATGGCTCAGCTTTTCGGAAATTCTGTCCGCTGTCATGTTCATCAGATCTTCTACCGTGCGAATACCGATTGCTTCAAGCATCTGAACTGTGCGCGGTCCGATCGACGGTGCTTTTTCGATACTGCTTGCTCGTTTCAGAAAGAATCGCAGGCCACCGGAACGCTCGGCAACCTCCGATGCGTCACCTTCTGCCTCAATCGTCTCCGTTTTTAGTCGCGAAGTCTGACGGCGGCGGCGTGCCAGGCGTTGTGCGCGGCGTTCTTCGACGTCCGCGTCCCCATTGATCAGGCGACGACGGCGGCGGCTACGCGGTAAACCTGAGTCTTCGTGACCGTGATCCTCACGCGACATCGCAGCCGTGGCACCCACCGAACTGGAATGGGAGGCGGCCGTCGTTGTGCGCGGCGCTATGCGCGGGGTTGATCGCACAGAAAACCGAGAACGATTCTGACGGGCTTCATCGAGCGAACGAGTGAATTGACCGAAGCGCGCCCAATTGATTGCCTGCTGACGATCGATCAGGCGTCCTCCGCGACGGTAGCGATTTCCGGATTCTGATCGCTGAAATTCGGACACTCGATCAAACACGGTTTCCGGGCGCAGGCGGCTGAGTTCTTCGACGGTGCGAATTCCAGATGCGTGCAGCAATGCCGCATCGCTGCGACGCAGCATCGGCACGCGCGTCGTCAATTCCGCCTGGCCCCGCAAAGCGTGCAGACGATCGACCGACAACTGGAAACCTTTAAGGCGAGTCGTCTCCTGAAGCTGCGGCACTGTACGGCTCAGCAGATCATCGATCGTCAGAATGCCGGACGTTCGCAGTGCTTCCAGCTCACCCAGCGTGATTCCGGCAAGGTCTTCCACACCGTGATCGACTTCCAGATAGAACAGCCAATTCGTGCCGTTCGGATGGATTGCCGCTTCGACCGGCTGCGGCGTCACCGCCTGGATCGCGATCGGACTGGCACCGATGACCGGTTCGACGTATGCGTGCAGGATCGGCTGTTGCAGCGCGGGTGGCAGCACGACGGGAGCAGGTTTTGGCTGTTCGGCTCGATGGTCAAACGAACGCACGTCGGCATTGAATCGTGCGAACAGGTCGCGCACATCTTTCTGGCATGTGAAAAATACGATCTGATGCCCCCGCTGAGCCAACTCGGTCAGCAACGTCACCGACGCATGGGCGCGTGCATCATCCGATGTCACAAACACGTCGTCGAGAATCAACGGCACATGCCCCTGCGTTTCCGAACGCACCTGAATCAACGCCAAACGCAGGGCCAGGCTGACCTGATCGCGCGTTCCACGACTCAGTTGTGGCAGCGTCAGGTCTTCCCCCGTATGAACGGTCTGCACCAGAATCCGGTCCGGCAATGCGGCGGAGACACTGCGGCACTCTCCATCGGTCAGTCGCTGAACGTACTGCGAGGCCAGATCAAAAACTCTGGAATGACCCCGCCCCTTCAGGCGATCGATCACTTCCCGTAAACTCGCTTCGGTGCGATCCAGCTGACGGCGATGGTCTTCCAACAATACAATTTCAGATTCCAGCTGTGCGATCTGAGAGCGAAACGCATCCAGTTGTTCGAGAGTTGCCGCACCCGCCAGCTCCTGAATCAGTTGTTCCAGCAGAATGCGTTTGGTGCTGCGTAAGTCTTCCGTTCCACAGCGTTCAGCAACCAGGCGGCATCGTTCGGCTCGCAGACGTGCAAGCTGAGTTTCCACTTCTGCAACCGACCGATATCCGGCCAAGCCCCGAATGTCCGGGCCAGACAAATCCTCATGCCCTGTGAAACGACAGGCCATTTCGCTCTTTGGAATTGCCTCTTCGGCAAGTACGTTTTCGGCACGTGCGAGTTCTGATCGCAAAGTTGCAATTTCGGCTTCGAGCAGTCGTTCCATTTCAGCAGCGCCCGCATGGGTTCGTTCGGCAAGCATGGCCTGCAGCGATGCGACATGTCGAGCGATCGCTTGTTCGTGCTGACCGAAATAAGAACACAATGCTGCGATTTCGCCACGCAAATGGCGAACCACTTCGGCATCGTCCTGACGTCCGGATTCGGAGTGGGCCGATCCGCTGAGGCGCTCAGTCAGAGTCTGTGTACGTTCTTCCAGTCGAGAGACAATCGCCCGGATGGATTTTGTGGAATCCGCCGGCAGCATTGTTCGATCCTTAGCCGCATGGCGTGACGGGCTTTCGCGCGAAATGAGTCCTCGGATTTCCCGCCAGCGTTCCAGCCTGGCGGTGACAGTGCGAATCTCCCCTTCGATTGCCTGGCGGTTCAGGGGTAGTACACTTCTGCGACGAAGTTCGACGAGCAGTTGTTCAAGCCTCGGGATCTCAGCATTGATCTCGCGACTGCTTGCATCAATGCAATCGATACTTGCAGTTGCCGCATCGATTTCGCGAATGAGTTGTTCGACTCGCTCGGGCAGATCCCCAGCGGGGCATCGAAGAGCTGCCATCTGGCCCTGCAGATCGCCCTGACGGCGGCGAAGCTCAGAAATGCGATGGATGATGCCCACCTGGATTCCGTTTCCATCACGGTCGCGAACCGTTTGAATCAGCGCAGCTTCAGCCTGCCGAAGCTCCGGATCATTTTCACCGGGTCCCATGCCCGATTCCATACATAGTCGCGTCAGAAGTTCGAAGCGTTCCGCTTCTTCATAACCAACCGTGAAGACTTCACGAAAAACGTCTTCAGTCACCCAGGCCGGCAGCAGATTTCCCATCCCTGAAGCCGAAAGCCGATCCAATTCGTCGGTCACGGAGAATTGTTCGCTGGAACTGCCCGACCAGGAGCGACTCAACGTGCATGGCCCGCGCACCGTCTGAATTCGCGCGTGGCCGGATTCCGCATGAAGTTCGATCTGCGTCCAGGGCGTGTTGTGACGAAACCCGTACAGCAGACCGCGAAGAAATCTGACAAATGTCGACTTGCCGGCACCATTCGGTCCCCAGAAAACAGTGACACGGTGCGACAGCTTTTCGACAGCAACGTTACTGAGCGAACCAAATCGATCAATTTGAACATCCGTGAGTTGCATCGCCGCCATCCTTGATTGAATTCAAATGCTTTGTAGTGTAGAGCACGGTTTACGCCACCCGCCGCAGCAGATCCAGACCGACAGCCGCTTCGCTCCCCGCACCCAACGGAATTCCGGCCGAACTGTTCTCGATCAATCTGTTGCACTGGCTGAATTTCAGGATCCGCTCCCGCACGACTGCGGTGAATTCCTTCGCAGCAATCGAAGGATGCTGACTGGCATCGACCGTGCTGCTGTCGGAAAACCGGATTCGATGCGGCCATGCGCCGGAATGCCCGGCATGCAGACCGCTGCGAAGTTCCTTCAGCAGATCAAACTCGCATAACGGTTCCAGCATCGCACCCGACAGTGTCAGCTGTCCGTCGATTACCCATTCGACAACCATTGTGCAGCGACCATTCGTAGACAACAATCGGCTGCGATCACGAAGCAGCTCTCCCAACTCTGATGCCGCCATTCCCTGTCGGCAAGAAACCAGTTCCTGAGCGAATCGAATTACATCCGTCACACAGGAGCGGGCAGTGAGCAAATGTCGCGACAGGTCCACATCAACCAGCTGGCAGCCGAAAGTCCCACGCTCCATGGGACCGATGGACTGGGGACAACCAGCCGACATTCGCAGCAGTCGGTCGTGTGCTGAGGCAACGCCGTCGATGGAATCAGAAGTCGATGATGGCGTCAGCGAAGGCACTGCAACGTATGCCAGATCAGCCTGAGGACGACGACCGGATTCCGTGCCGACTTCGATGCCCAGTGCGCCCGCGCGACCTGGAGTCGATACTGGCGACACTTGGCACAGGATTCGTTCTGAACCGTTTGGCCAGACATCCAGGCGTTGTCCCGGGGCCACAAGAATGGCGTCCAAGCGACGCAAGGCAGCGTGGTCAGATTCAGGATGGCCAGCAATCACAAGCTGAATCCCGTGTCCGCGAAGGACCAGTGTCTGGGCCTTAAGCCATGTGATGGCTGGACCCAGATCCTGACTGGATTCCGTGAGTTTGCCGGCAATCAGCAGTAACTGACAGCGGCCAGCGATGGCGGCTTCGATCAGGTTGGTGACGGCCGTTCGAACCGCAGAACCAGCTGCTTTTCGCAGCCAGTCCGGACTGTCGGAGAGCCCCGAGATTGGCGAACCAAGTCGAAGTGAGTCAGTATGTAAGAATCGAATGAAAGACACCCGTGCCTCCCTGCACTGCAATGGAAGAATGCAGAACCCCGGGCGCATTCCATCGCGCGCGGTGCAAACAGGTTGACTTTACCGCATGGTCAGATTCATGCCTATAGCATTTCGGCAGAATCCGCCGATGCCAGTCACTTGGATAAGGTGGAAAACGCACCTGCACTCGGTTTTCGTCGCTGAAAAAATTCGCTACCGTACGGAACACCAATCGCCCAATGGACTGAGTTGGGCGAACTTCCCACGATCACCAACCTGCCCGGAGCCCCGGATATGCACGTCAAAGCGATTTTTCTTCCCTCGCTTCTGTCCGCAATTATCATCAACCTGTGTAACGTCAGTCCAGCTGCTGACGTGCCAGAAGGATTTCATGCGATTTTTAATGGAAAGGATCTGACGGGTTGGCACGGAATGCCACATTTCGATCCGCGTGATCTGGCAAAGATGACGCCTGAAGATCGTGCGAAACAGATCTCTGAATGGACCGCAGATTCAAAGATGCACTGGTCCGTTGAAAACGAAGAACTTGTCAATGACGGATCTGGTGCCTATCTCGCAACGGACGGCGATTACACAGACTACGAATTGCTCATTGATTACAAGACGGTACCGCTGGCCGACAGTGGTATCTATCTCAAAGCGAATCCACAGGTACAAATCTGGGACTCGACAGAAGAAGCCAAGTTCAACCTTGGTGCAAACAAGGGCAGTGGTGGATTGTGGAACAACAGTGCGGGCGCGGCGGGCAAAGATCCTTCCGAACTCGCCGACAAGCCGTTCGGAGAATGGAACAGTTTCCGCATTCGTCAGATCGGTGCGCGCACAAGCGTCTGGCTGAACGGCAAGCATGTCGTGGACAATGCGATCATGGAAAATTACTTTGATCGCGAGAATCCATTGTTCCGCAGTGGCCCGATCTGCCTGCAGACACATGGTGGAGAAATCCGCTGGCGCAACATTTATCTGCGGGAGATTCCTGCACAAGAGGCCGATCAGATTTTGGCCGAGAGTCACGCTGACGGGTTTGAGTCAAAATTCAACGGTACTGATCTGAGCGGCTGGGGTGGTGCGGCGGACAACTATGAGGTAGTCGAGGGAGCGATTCGTTGCAAAGCCGGTCATGGAGGCATACTTCATACCAACGACGAATACGCCAACTTTATCGTTCGCCTGGAATTCATGGTTCCTCCGTCAGGCAACAACGGTTTGGCCATTCGCACCGACGGCACCGGCGATCCGGCGTACGCGGCAATGTGCGAACTGCAGGTGCTGGATTCTGAACACAAGAACTATGCGAACCTTGATGCACGCCAATACCACGGATCAGCCTACGGCATCGCAGCCGCAAAACGTGGTTTCCTGAGACCGGAGAATTCCTGGAATTTTCAGGAAGTCACAGTGAATGGCAGTACGATCAGAGTTGAACTGAATGGCAATCTCATTCTGAATGCTGATCTTGCAAAGGTGACAGAATTCATGGCAAATTCACCGCATCCAGGTAAGGATCGACCGAGTGGGTACTTTGGGTTCGCGGGTCACAACGATCCCGTCGCGTTCCGGAACATCAGCATCAAACGGCTGCCGTAAAATGGTGAGTTCAGCGCTCCGCGTGATGCGCCTTGATCTGGCCCGACGAAGCAGAAGATGACATAGATGCTCTCAAAGAGTCGACCGAATCCGTGACGCTTCGTGGCGGCATTTCGCGGTTGTTCAAATGATCGGTTCATAGCATTAAGGATGCAATCGACACGGGATTTCCTATCGACAATGAGACGCCATTCTCAGCGGGTGTCTACGGCAGAATTGGAGGATTCAGATCGGCCATCTGGAACGATGTGCTGCAGTCGGTGATGCTGTTTGGTGGGGCGGTCTTGACGCCGGAAATGTGATCTCACACATTCCTATCAAGAATGCGTAGTCAGACGTCACTTTTCTTTTCCTCATTTTTCGCAGCATCTGCCTTATCATGCTCTGGATTTTCTTCGTGATCGGAATTGCCTTGGCTGCGTCCACAAATCTGATTGGGGCTCTCCACGATCTCCTTTTCGAACACGTATTTCAAGTCAAACTCGATTTCATGCTTTCGCAGGATTTCGAGATACTCATCCTGAAGCGACTGTCTGGTGTGATGCTCCCGCTGGCGGGCGATGTATTGTCTGACGGTGTCGGCCATCGACTGACTGACAGAGAAGGCTCCATAGCCGCGCTGTCACTGGGACGGGATGCTGGTTTTACGGTTGTCATTGAAGTTTTCGATGGTGATACCGGTGATCATGTTAAACCGGGTTTCCAGAACGGAGGTTGTAAATCATTTCCCAGAGACGGTCTGATTCACCTCGATCGATCACTTCAATCGATTTC
>Ga0335394_10000916_pt1 | contig 32526 bp, 28 predicted proteins | sample MAT03_FD_205741 | JGI IMG/M metagenome (GOLD analysis project Ga0335394, IMG submission 205741) | Freshwater microbial communities from Lake Fryxell liftoff mats and glacier meltwater in Antarctica - MAT-03 (spades assembly) (version 2) ...
ACCCAATCTTCCGGCATTAAAATCCGCTTGAGATTTGGGTGTCCTTCGTAGACAATGCCCAACATATCGTAAGACTCGCGCTCTTGCCAATCTGCGGTCTTCCAAATCCAGTACACAGAAGGCACTACAGGGTTTTCCCGTGGTAAGAACACCTTAACTCGGACTTCTTCGGGGCGATCGCTATTATCACCGACTTTAATCAAGTGATACACACTCACGAATTCCTGTCCTGGCCCAAGGTCAACACCACCTTGAAATTGGAGATAATTAAACCCGTAAGCATAAAGGGCTGTAGCGGTAGGAAGCAAGAAATCTGCCGCCACCTTAATTATCTCTACACCATTCTTATCCGGTGCTAAAAACTCATGTTCAAAGCCATTTTCCGTCAACCACTGGGAAATTTTACCCGCTTGTACCAATGACTCTTCTTTGGCTGCTGGTACTGGTTTAGATTCTTCTTCAGCCACGGGTTTGTTCCTCCTTTTGCGCCTTTTCTGTCAGCAGTGCAGGTGGTATTGGCATACCAATCGCTTCTGCTAATTCCTTCGGTGGTGCATAGCGAGTTTCTGACTGCAAATACTTACCAGTTAAGATTTCTTCTACTGGCTTCAGGTTATGAGTCGTGCTGTAGTAGCGGTGGGTTTGCTTAATTTTATACCGCTCTTGCATCGATTCATTGGAGATTTTCTTTCGCAGCTTAATGATTGCGTCGATAATTGCTTCTGGACGGGGAGGACAACCAGGCAAATACACATCCACAGGAATCAGTTTATCGACTCCGCGCACTGCCGTGGGGGAATCAACGCTGAACATCCCGCCAGTAATTGTACAAGCTCCCATCGCAATTACATACTTCGGCTCTGGCATTTGTTCATAAAGACGCACCAGTTGAGGAGCCATCTTCATCGTAATAGTCCCTGCCGTAATAATTAAATCGGCTTGGCGGGGGCTAGAACGGGGAATTAGCCCAAAACGGTCAAAGTCAAATCGTGAACCAATTAAAGCTGCAAACTCAATAAAGCAGCAAGCAGTACCAAATAGCAGCGGCCACAGACTAGAAAGCCGCGCCCAGTCGTAGAGGTCATCAACCGTCGTCAAAATGACGTTTTCTGAAAGGTCTTGAGTGATTGTAGTCCGCTCAATGGGGTTGATGATTCGTTCTTTGTCCTGGGTTGTTAAGTTAGAATTCAAGACCATTCCAAAGCTCCTTTACGCCATGCGTAAACTAAAGCGACTACAAGAATTGCAATAAAGGCTAGCGCTTCAATAAATGCCAGTAGCCCCAAACGGTGGAAAGCTACCGCCCAAGGATACAAGAACACAGTCTCCACATCAAAGACGACGAAGACCAAAGCAAACATGTAGTAGCGGATGTTGAACTGAATCCAGGCTCCCCCGATGGGTTCCATGCCAGATTCATAAGTGGTGTGCCGTTCTGGGCTGTAACCACTGGGTCGTAGGAGCTTGGAAGCTGAGAGCGCTAAGGCAGGTACTAGGCTACAGATGATGAAGAAGCCTAGAAGGTACTCGTAACCGCTGAGGACAAACACAATGAGTATCTACCGCTTATGGAGTATTTTAAGTAGGGAGTGGGGAGTTATGAGTTATGAGTTAGGAGTTAGGAGTTAGGAGTTGTGAGTTAGGAGTTTTATCTCCCTCTTGCCTCAATGCCCCATGCCCCATGCCCAATGCCCAATGCCCAATGCCCAATGCCCAATCCCTTGAATTACGTTACTTTCTTTTACATTATATCTGTTTGGTTTTTCTGAAATCTGGGAAACAGATACACTTCAAGTATTTAATTAGCTTTTGATAGTGATAGAAAAGCCTAACAATTATGTCATAATTTTTAACGTATATTTAAGATTTCTCCTCTGCGAGGCCCTAGCCATGAGCGAACCAGCTGTTGAGACTCCGGTGTTAGACTGCTACGAGTGTCGAGCCTGCGGTTATGTTTACGAACCTGAGAAGGGAGACGACACGCATGATATTCCTTCAGGGACAACCTTTGCAGAACTTCCCATAAGTTGGCGCTGTCCAGTTTGTAGTGCTAAGACAACCGCTTTTGCCAACATCGGCCCTGTGGGTACTGCATCCGGCTTCAAAGAAAATCTCGGTTACGGTTTCGGTGTCAACAACCTAACGCCAACCCAAAAGAATATCCTAATTTTTGGTGCTTTGGCTCTTGGCTTCTTGTTTTTTATCAGTCTTTACGGCTTACAATGACAGCCGTTATCTCAGAAACAGGGAGTAGTGAGTAGGGAAAGAGATTTTCATTGTTGGTTGTGTGACTATAATCACACAATTATGCTGTTTTCTTTATTCCCTAAAGCCTTTAATTAAGCTAAAAATGCTCACTTTTGCTTACATTGATTAGCAGTGTATTCTCTGATAAAATATCAGATATTTAGGTGAGAATGCGTAACGTCAAGCAATCTTTATACTGATAAGTTGCCTCTGAGATGTTACAGCAAGTAATCACAAATATGTTGCTTCTCAAAGCAAGAATCACGCTAGAAGTAAACAAGTAACAGTGCATGGAACTTATTTTCATGCATCGATTGATACACCTTAGTTGAGATTGTCTGCTCAACTTATGTATTTGTTAGCAAATGTTAGCAAAAAAGTATCAGTAAACCTTTTAGAGAACAGCTACAGAAATTTAGAAACAACTTAAGAAATACTAATGCATTCAATTGTGAAAGGTTGGCAACGAATAGCTACCTTGTTGATAGTAGTCCTCATGTGTATAGGTTGTAGCAAAGTTCCTTCTGTTAGCTACAACCCTTGGAAAGTCATTTCTGTGCCAACAGACTCGAATCTCCTGGATATTGCTTTTACTAATAACCCTGAGCATGGCTACTTAGTAGGTAGCAATGCCACCCTATTGGAAACCGATGACGGTGGTAATACCTGGAAACCAATAATACTGCAACTGGATGAGCAAAAGTATCGCTTTGACTCAGTAAGTTTTGCAGGTAAAGAAGGCTGGATTGCCGGTGAGCCTGGACTGTTGCTGCACACTACCGATGAAGGTGCTTCTTGGTCGCGTATTCCCTTGAATGAAAAGCTACCAGGTAGCCCGATCGCAGTTAAGGCACTAGCAGACAAGACAGCTGAGATGGCTACTGATGTAGGAGCCATATATAAAACCACAGACGGCGGCAAAAACTGGAAAGCCCAGGTGGAATCAGCAGTCGGTGTAGTGCGTAACTTAGAACGTTCTCCTGATGGCAAATATGTTGCCGTTTCCGCGAAGGGTAGTTTCTACTCGACTTGGGAACCGGGACAAGATGCTTGGGTATCCCATAACCGCATTAGTTCTCGGCGGGTAGAAAACATGGGTTTTGCTGACAATGGGCAATTGTGGTTACTAGCTAGGGGAGGTCAAATTCAGTTTAGTGACCCAACTAAACCTGAAGAATGGCAAAAGGCAAAATATCCAGAGTTATCCACCAGCTGGGGTTTGCTGGATTTGGCATATCGCACACCCAATGAAATTTGGATAGGTGGCGGTAGCGGTAATTTGCTACGGAGTCCCGACGGTGGCAAAACCTGGGAAAAAGACCGTGCAGTAGAAGAAGTTGCTGCTAATTTGTACAAGATTGTGTTCTTAGAGCCAGAACGGGGATTTATAATTGGCGATCGCGGCGTTTTGCTCAAATATCTACCAAACCCTGAAACAACTTCTCCAGAAGCCGCTTAATGAGGACTAGGGACTAGGTAAGAGTTTTCCCATTCCCCATTCCCCATTCCCTATTTCTGAGAAGAACTTTGCAACTTGTAACTCTTTCTTAACTTTGTAGGATAATAAACTCAATAACACTCTATGTATAAGGTAGGGATCTAAATGTCAGGTACCACTGGAGAACGTCCGTTTTCGGACATCATTACTAGCGTTCGTTACTGGGTAATTCACAGCATCACCATCCCGGCATTATTTATTGCCGGTTGGCTATTTGTCAGCACTGGGCTGGCTTATGATGCTTTTGGCACACCCCGCCCCAACGAGTATTTCACACCAGCGCGGCAAGAAGTGCCCATTGTGAAGAACCGTTTTGAAGCTAAAAAACAAGTTGACCAATTTATCGGAAAGTAGTTTGAGATCATGACTAGCGGCAATAACATCAATCAACCAGTTACCTATCCAATTTTTACCGTTAGATGGCTGGCGGTTCACACTTTAGGTGTACCAACTGTATTCTTTTTAGGCGCGATCGCCGCAATGCAATTTACTCAACGTTAGGAGCAATTATGGTAGAAAGATCACCCAATCCCAATAATCAACCGGTTGAACTAAACCGGACTTCGCTATACCTGGGACTACTACTAGTTTTCGTTCTGGGGATTCTGTTTTCCAGTTACTTCTTTAACTAACTGGAAGTCCTGTTGTTAATCTTTGTTTATTTAACCTGTGTTGATTAGTTGTTAAGGGAGGAGAGAAGCTGTGTCTGGAAGTGGGAGAATTCCCCTGTGGGTCGTCGCTACGATCGCAGGTTTAGGTATAATTACAGTCTTGGGCATTTTCTTTTATGGTGCCTACGCCGGACTTGGTTCTTCGATTTAACATGAGTTAGTTTGAACCCAACACTATAAGTTAGCATTTTCTAGCATTTGTTGAGAAATCAACGTTAAAAAAACCGCCTGTCTCTATGAGATAGGCGGTATTAATTTTGGTCAATAGTCTAGAAACATATCCGACAGAATTGATCGCAATACGGTTCGGATAAGATCCCCCCGCCTGTGGCGACTCCCGATCAATTGGGGGTAAAGGAGGAAAATAGCCTCTCTTTTGAAGGGGAGCCACTGCAATCTTGGGGTTTCCCAAAGTGCAGCAAGTGGCGTGGGTTGGGGGGATCTTCGCAGGGTAAACAAGCTAACTGAACTGTATTGGAATTGATAGGACTTGCTGTCCAAAAACTTGACTAATGACTAGATTAGCCAATATCGTCCCTTTCAATGTATAAAAATAGAAACGCGAAGGTCACGGTTGGCAAAACCAAACCAATGATGGGAACTAAGATAGAAGGCAAAAAGGAAGCTGCCATAGTAAAGGTTCCTGTTAAATAACACTACAATTCAAAATGAGCTTACTGCAAATGCTGCCAATATTTTTGAAATTCTAAAGATTTTTAACACAGGGAATGTGGGGAGTGGGGAGAGCAGGGGGCAAGGGGGAGAATAAAAATTAGCTCTCTCTCCTCTGCTCCCAGCAAGAACTGCCCCTCTGCCTCTTCCCCATGACCAATGCTTCTCACACCTGAGTTACATACCGAGGAGTTCATCTAGCTGCAAGTTTGGCAAGTCTGGAGGAATCACAGTTCGCACTATTGTGACTTTGTGACTCTCCTGTTGGGTTGTCAGATCAAGTGCGATCGCTTCCAAGCGAATTTCCAAACACCCAAAGGGAATATTTAATGGCGTCATCACTTCCAATCCTCCCAAGGCGTTAGGTAACAAATTTGTCAGTAAATGGGGCCCCTCTAGTAACCAGCGAGTTTGATAATCTTCAAGCCATAACTTGACAACAACTTGGGGAGGTACTTCAGGCAGTACTACGCGTACTATGATAAACTTGCCAGCTATTAGTTCGCCGTCTGGTACATGCAGTTCTGGAATTGGCAAAGGCTCAATGGCTGCCGCAGTTATGGGTGGGGAAGAGGATAAACCTAACAGTGGTTGCTTCTTTTCTTCAAAAGAGTAATTCTTTGTCCCATCGGCTTCCAGTTCACTATATGTATCATCTACAACGATTTCTTGCGCCAACCAAGCTGACGCTATATTCATTTTTATTAGAGGAGGGGGGGGCGGTAGTTGTGTTACCACCATTGAGAGTGTTGGTTCAGATACTTCTACTAGCGTATCTTCCCCTGTTTCTAGATCACCTTCCTTTGCTGTGTCTGCGTCTTCCCCAAAGTTCCCAAGCTCAAAAACCGACTCTTGAACTTCTTGCGATGTCTCTGTGTCAGCATCCAGATTTAACGGCAAGTTGACATCAACATTGGGAGTTTCAGCACTAAGAGAAAGCTGGTTATGCTGGTGGGTTGGAACATAGCTATCGTAGTCTTCAGGTTCCAGTTCATTGATGGATTCAGGTAAAGAGTATCCTTGGCTGTGCATCCACTTTCTGAGCAGGGGAGATGAGTGAAGGTTGGCTGTTGTAATTAATTGTTCATTTGGCTGGGTTTCTACCTCAGCAACAGATTCTTCTTGAAATTGTTCATTTGGCTGGGTTTCTACCTCAGCAACAGATTCTTCTTGAAATTGGGCATCATCTACTACTAATTCCGGTGTATTTTCATCAGCTACAGTTGTGTCCAACTGCGGGAAGTCTCCATCTGTTGGAACTTTCCCATCTGGAGCATTGTTTTTTACTTTTTCTGTATCATCTGGCAAAGCTTGTAGCCGTTTCAAGAACGGCAAAGCAGTTTCGAGTATTGGCATTCGACGTTGCTTGATGACCAACTGCTCCAAGTTGATAGCAACCATAGTAGTGTCCTTTTCCAGAAGTTCCTCTTCTGTAGGGGCTTCTGCAACAACATCTGTGAGAGTATTGACATGGGTTTGAATAGGAGGCAGTTTCGGCAATTGAGGCGAAGTGCCTGAATTCTTTAAGTTAGATGTCCGCAGGATGGCTTCTCGCAGAACTTGTAAGTTAATTTGCGGTGGTAAAACTGTATTTGGGGATGGATTGAGTATCTGAGACTGGTCTGTTTTTGGAATCTTGACCAGATTGAATAGTTTTAAATTGATCCTTACAACGGACTCCGGCTCCGTAACAGCAGCAGACGAGTCAGATGGTGCTATGGTGTCATTTAAGGATGTACTAGGTGTTGCTGCGGCTGTGATTGCCAGTAATTGTGTTACATCTGCTGTAATGGTGAAGGACTGGCTGGCTAACCTGATGACTTCACCAACATCGGCGAATCGACCATACAAAGTGATATCTGCCAAAATTAACTTGGATTCAAAGTCAGCAGGAATATCAATTGAGGTATTGATGGTGAAGGGCAACTCTTGATCTGGTAAGGGTTGCCGTACCTGGGTCAAGATTTTCGAGTTTTTGGGCGATCGCAGTTCAATTTCTAGTTCAAGCGCGTGCAGGCTTTTGGGGAATAATGTTTCAGCCTGATCTAGATTTATATTTTCTTTGAATTCTATGTGCCCATTGATTGTAAGAGGTCGTCCCCAACGAGCAATGTAAGTATCCTGGTCTAAAGTTAGCAGTAATGGAGGCGGTGGTTGTGTTACTGGAGAATCTGTAACCTTTTCATCATTGAGCAAGGTTTCAGAATTGGGTAAAGCTAAATCTATTAAATTTTGTAAAATTTGTTCTGCCGTCTCACCTTTAAGCCACACAGAACTCACAGGCTCATCAATATCTTTTTCGGTTTCATCTAGCAGAACAGTGGTATTAGGGTTGCTGTCTGTAGTAACTGCCGGTTCTGTAGCGATCGCTTTATCTAAGTTAATTTCGGGTTCTTCTGGGGCAGTGTATTCTAAGTTCCCTTCATCTGGCACAACAATACTAACGGGGTTGTCATCTGTAGCAATTAGCAGTTCTGCAAAGACTGCGATCGCTTTATCTAAGTTAATTTCGGGTTCTTCTGGGGCAGTGTATTCTAAGTTCCCTTCATCTGGCGCAACAATACTAACGGGGTTGTCATCTGTAGCAATTAGCAGTTCTGCAAAGACTGCGATCGCTTTATCTAAGTTAATTTCGGGTTCTTCTGGGACAGTGTATTCTAAGTTCCCTTCATCTGGCGCAACAATACTAACGGGGTTGTCATCTGTAGCAATTAGCAGTTCTGCAAAGACTGCGATCGCTTTATCTAGCGCAATTGCGGGTTCTGCTGGGAAAGTGAATTCCAAGTTTTCAGAAACAGCATCGGGGTGATCGGATGAATTTGATTCTACATTTTCCCCCTGCTTCCTCTGCCTCCTCTTCTCCCCCTCTACTTCCTGGCACAATACTTGAAGTTGGACACTGTATTGCCAAGATTTACCGAGTAAATCCGACATCAAATCGCCCATACAGCGCAACTCCCAAACTCCCGGATGGAAGTAGGTAAAGGGAATTAACGCCATTAAGCCTTCTGAATTAGTGCGACGCGATCGCTTGAAAATTCGCCGCTTTGGTAGAACTTCCTGGGTTGAAGAGTGAGTTACCCGCACTTCCACGTCTGTATTAGGAAGGTTAGAACGAGCCAAAACTCTATACTCCCCTTCCAAAATTTCCAAATTTGGCGATTCTAGGATATGCCACGAGTGATCGCCTTGTTTCTGTATCAGAAATTGCCAGTGTTCCATTGTGAGTGATGCCCAGACCGACGAGCCGCCCAATTATATTGTGTATTAACTTGCTAGCAAGTTTACCCCAGTATTTTGTAAATGCATCCCTTCAATGGCTATCTAGTTAACTCAGTTTTACTAACTTGACTTCTGGCACTTTAACTAGTCCGAAGGCGAAGGGTTTTCAACGAGTTTTCTTATAAATATTGTTGGCTGTAGATGCTCAACTTAGTTAGGACTATGTTTTTGTATGATTTTTTACAAAAATGTCCATTTGTAATAGACACAACATACAATAAATTAAGATTCACTTGACAATTTTTATTAAATTGTGATTACCCACGTTTTTGCTACAAAGAGTTAGGATGTGGCTCGTAAGTGTCCTCTGCGATCGCCCACGGTGGGCGCAAAGCGCGATCGCAAATCACAACACTTAACCGCGTAGCACGCGCCCAACCTACCTGAAGCGTCTCTTTGAACCGCTATAAAGCGTATCCTCACCTGAGTGAAATGTGGGTGACAATGAGAATTTACAGGAGGGATTCGATGCTAGTCATTTTAATGGACGAGCAAATCTTTGCCCCTGAGCAAGTTTGCCAGTCTTGTTTACTCGCTGACAGAAGCGGTCAACCCCGTTGGCGTGGGGGTCAACTGCGTTGTGGTCAAGCCATTCGCAAACTTACTCAACAGCAGCCAGACCAGTATGAGTGTGTAATGGGTTTTCGCATCGCCTATATAGAATAGTTGAATTTGCTAGCAAGACCAGGCAACTGCGTTATCCTAAGCTCAAGTAACTATTAAAATTTAACCACAGGAGAACGCATAATGTCTTGGCGCGGGTCTACGACTGTTTCAGATAGAATTTTTGCTTCCTTGCCTTATTTGCTGCCCCTAATTGAAGTTTTTGCATTTGGTAGATATTTGCTCTCAGAATTTCCACCGCTACAGCTGCTATTTCTGCCGCTTCTGCCATTGTTGAGAATTTACTACGGCGTGCGTTATGCAGGACTGATTATTTTCTTTGGTTTATTTTTGCTGGTAGTGAGAAACGAAAAAATTAGTCACTTTATTCGTTTCAACACTATGCAAGCAATCCTTTTGGACATCATTATCTTTTTGTTTAGCATCCTGACTGATGTTGTGGGACTAGTTCCCGTTGGTGGTTTTGCAATCCAAACCCTATCCACAACCATTTTTATCGGCATAGTGGGAGCAGTTGCATATTCAGTCATCCAGTCTGTAAGCGGGCGTTATGCGGAAATTCCGGCCATTTCCGATGCAGTGTATATGCAGGTGCGTTAGAAGTTAACGGAGCGCTACGGTGTTTTCCAGGCGACCAATACCTTCTATTTCGACGCGGACGCGATCGCCTGGATGCAATGGACTTACACCCTCCGGCGTACCTGTAAGCACCAAATCACCAGGTAGTAGCGTCATAACCTGACTGATATAAGAAACTAGAACATCGGGAGAAAACACCATCTGATCGATACAGGCAGATTGGACAGGATTGGCGTTGTCATTCACAAAAGTCTGCAATCTCGCTCCTGGATTTAATTCCCGCACGATCCAAGGCCCCAAGGGGCAGAAAGTATCAAAACCTTTCGCTCGCGTCCATTGACCATCCCGTTTTTGTAAATCCCGCGCCGTTACGTCATTGGCGATGGTGTAGCCCCAAATTTTCGTTTGGGCTACCTCTGGCGTACATTCAAAGGCGTAATCGCCAATCACTAATGCTAACTCTCCTTCGTAGTCAACTCTTTGTGACTGGGGAGGATACTTAATTTCCCTCTCAGATGGAATGATCGACGTGGGTGGCTTGAGAAAGATTAGTGGCTCAGAAGGGACTGAAGTTCCCATTTCAGCTGCATGTTCGGCATAATTCTTACCCACCGCCACAATTTTTGAGGGAGCGCAGGGAGCCAGAATTTGGTAATTTTCTGGTGTCAAAGTTAAATCAGTGGGTTGTCCTTGTAACCAGGGCGGAGCATCTAGCACCTGCACATTCAGGGATAGTTGTAGTAACCCATAGTAAATCTGTCCTTCTTGATTTTGAATTCGCACATAGCGTTGCGCCATAACCTTGATGAATATCCTTTTATCTACTTTTTTGTTGCTGTGAGCGGGTAGCAATGATCAGTTAGCTTTTTAGCGAACCGATTGAGCCTTGAGCCTGAAAGCGATCGCTCGCTATAATATATGTCCCAATACGGTTCGGTTAATATGTTTGGCTCTCGGAGATCCCCCCAATCCCCAATTTATCGGGGGCCGTCGCAGGCGAGAGGATCTGAACCCAACCTGATATATGTCATTAGGGAAAGATACCCCTTGGCAAAGCTGATAGCTTGATCAATCTTGTCAAAAAAAAGACTACCTATGTTCACTGTCGTCTCATCATTCCCCTTGGGGGTAAGTGAGAGGTTTATTTTGGAATATAGCTAAAGAAATCTGGGGGCCGGGAAGCGACCTAGTTTTCATTAGGGACATCCAAAAAATTCAAACTTCGGCGATTTGGCTAATGATTCAAATTGAAAACTGGTAAGATTATAGTTCCTTGTTGCTTCAGATGTTGATTAATACCGACATTTTGAATTAAAATAGGTATAAATTAGCACTAGCAGCCATTTCTGTCCATAAGGAGACTGAAAAATATGACTACAAGTTACGAAACAATGTACATTCTGCGTCCTGACCTGGGAGACGAACAGGTAGAGCAAGCAATTACTAAATATCAGAATTTGCTTCGTGACCAAGGCGCCCAGGATATGCAAATTCAAAATCGTGGTAAGCGTCGTCTTGCTTATGAAATCAAAAAACACCGCGATGGCGTCTACATCCAGTTAAACTACGGTGCGCCTGCAACTGCGATCGCCCCCTTTGAACGCGCCATGCGCTTGAGTGAAGAAGTGATTCGCTATTTGACAGTTAAGCAGGAAGCCGAAGAGGAAAAACCACCTAAAGAGGAAAAAGAAAAACCCACTAAAGTAACTGCAGCTGCACCTGCACCTGCACCTGCACCTGCACCTGCACCTGCACCTGCAACAGTGTAAGGGATAGGGAATAGGGAATGGGGATACGAGGAATAAATAATTAATCCCCAATGCCCCATGCCCAATGCCCAATGCCCCATGCCCAATGCCCAATGCCCCATGCCCCATGCCCATTCAATAAAATTTTCTTTTTTCTTTTTTCGTGACTTGCTTGGGAATGCTACATTAACAAATACTTGCCAAAGGTAGTACTCCCGCAGTTATACCTAAGAGTGGACAAGATTCTTAATGGGAGCTGTAAGCTACTGTGAGCCAATCTGATACACCCAACATTCAAGTTCTATCTACGGAAGTATCGCAGCTACGTCAAGAGTTGCAACTTCGTGATTCCTTAGTACAACAACTATCTCAAGAACTCTTCCGCCTGGTAAAGGGTAACACTAGTTTTATGCCCCAGCAGCCGGATCTGGAGCGCGATCTGACCCAGTTACAGGCTTTGCAAGAACAACTCCAAGCTGTGGAGCAGCAGGTGGCGTTCTACCAAGAGCAAATTACAACTCGTGACTCCGAAATTTACCAATTGCGACAGTCAGTTCAAGAACTCACCGATCGCAGTCGGATGTTGGAGCAAGTAGTACAAGAGTTGCCTCAAATTTACCGTCGGAAGTTTGAAGAGCGGATGACGCCAGTGAGAGAAAAGGTAGCAATGCTACAACGGGAAAACCGCCAACTACAAGCAGAACTGCAAAGTGTGAGTTACCGTTTAGCACTCAAAACTCGTAATGCTAGTCACAGTGGCATTGATTTGCCAAATTTTCCCCGCCCAGCATCTGACGAAGAAACTAACATTTCGACTCCCCAAAACGCCTAAAGTTATCATTATGGTGGAATCGAGCAGGTAAGAAATTGCCGCGACAAAGTGTCTTGGAGACATCCAACTAGTACACCAAGGCAATAAATAACAACTATGGAGTTTTGACACTCCTCTGCCTAAAGGCAAGGGAGTTCTTAAGACCTCACAGCCTTAATATCCTGATTGCTCAGGTTCCTGGGCTGCACCACGTTTGCACTATTAGTGCGTAGTGATATCTCCTAAAAGTTTTTCGGGCGTAACTTTCTCCCAGTCCAGGAGTAGGTTTTTAAATCTTGTCTGATAAGCTTATTAAACCATGTTTCACTGTGGCGTAAACGCCAAAATTTAGCTTTCATCCCTTGCCTGTTCACGCTTGCGTATCCCCAACTCTTGGAGACGCTACGCGATGGGAGAAGTACGGAAGACGCAACTACGTTGCTATTCCTCAAGGATTTTCAGCATTTTCCTTATAAATAACGCCTGCGTTTTTACACCAGTTAAGTCGGTTATAGAATAATTAGCTCAGAGTAATTTGAAAAGCCCTGTCTTTCAAAAGCTGGGGAGTCTCACAAATAATTGCATTGTTTTGACCGATTTTGGTCATTTCTTACTTCACTGCTTTAGGTAGATGGCTTCCAACAAGCAGGTTCATTCATCTGCTTATTAATATTACCTACGTCAAAGCCATGAGTTTCGCTCAATATTCTTCTCTAGAAAACAAGAAAATCAGCCTGCTAGCGCCAGACTGTTCTCTTTGAGGATATAAAAAAATGCAAATATTGCTTGACTCCACCATCCATCTATAGGTAGATTTATTATTTATCCTGCTAGCACCAGACTCTTCTCTTTGACTGTGGAAAAAATGTCTTCGTAAGTGGGAAAAATTTCAAATACTGAATCTAATTGGGTAAGTTCCAAAATTAACCGTACAGGAGCTTGCACGTTGCATAGAACCAAGCGGCAACCACTCTGACGTGCAGCTTTCAACCCTTTTACTAAGGGGACTAACCCAGAACTGTCCATGAAATTAACTTCTGCTAGGTCGATAACCCAGAGTTGATGAGCTTGGGGCACTACTCTAGCCATCTGTTCACTCAAAGTCTTACCGCCTTCCAAATCTATGCTGGCTTGGGGTTTAAACAAAATAACTTGAAGTTCTTGTGTGAGAATCATGAGTTTAACAGGGTAATTGGAACACTTGACAAAAAATTGAAAAAAGACATCAATACCTCTTCTCTTTCAACAGCAAAATTACTGTTTTACCCAGATATTTGGGCAATTGCAGTCGTGCAGTTGAGAGGGATTATTTCAGTATTCATGCCGTATAATTTGTGATAACTTTCATCAATATAGGCATAAGCGCCTAACAATTTCGGTATCAACCGTATCTTTTACAAGATTTTTATAATTTAACTGGATATTTATAAATTTCTTATAAATATTTTAATTTTTTTTTAATAAATTTTGAACTTGTGGTAGGAAATCTAAAAAATGTATAGTTAATAGTCAAAAATTAATAGTTGCCATAGATTCTAACTTATGGATGATTCAGAATTAAACTAATGACTCAATGGCTGTATGTAGCGGTTTAATTGACACCCCGCGCATAAACAAGCAAAGATATAATAAAAGTAAAAATTTGTAAAGACGGCGGTATGGGATGTCTTTAGAGCTGATTTCACTAGAAAATATCCAGGAAGTCGCCCACACTTACGGGTATTGGGCAATTTTTTTGGGAATTTTGCTAGAAAATTTAGGCATTCCCCTTCCTGGCGAAACCGTGACCTTAGTAGGCGGGTTTCTAGCTGGCAGCGATGAACTGAATTTCTGGCTGGTTCTCGGTGATGCAATTATGGGTGCTGTAATTGGCGGCACTTGTGGCTATTGGATTGGTAGAGTTAGCGGTTGGCCTTTTTTGGTAAAAGTTGGTAGCATATTTCGGATTTCTGAAGTGCGGTTGCTGACTATCAAAGAACAATTTAGTCAAAATTCTGCTAAAGCAGTATTTTTTGGACGTTTTCTAGCATTGTTGCGAGTTTTTGCTGCACCACTAGCTGGTATAGCCGAAATGCCCTTTGGAAAATTCTTTTTATACAACTTTTTAGGAGCAGTTGCTTGGGCTAGTTTGATGGTGACATTAGCTTTCTTTGCTGGCAAAATTGTCTCTTTAGAACAATTGGTTGCTTGGGTGGGTCAATTTGCGATCGCAGCCTTCCTGATCCTCGCTGGCTTAATTATTGTGCCCCTATGGTTAGAGTCTCGCCAAGTTAAGGAAGTGAGTAATGAGGAGTGAGGAGAGACGCGATTAATCGCGTCTGTACAAGAGTGAGGAGTAAAGTGAAAAGTTATTTCTTTTAACTTTCACTTCTTGTATTTTGCATTTTTAACTCCTAACTCTTAACTCCTAACCTCGAACTTGCTGTGACCAAATGCGAGTTGGTAGTCCCCAAACGTAGATAAAGCCTTCAGCAGCTTTGTGGTCAAATTTGTCTTCGGCTCCGTAGGTTGCCAAATCGGGAGTATAAAGGGAATTGTCACTGGAACGCCCAACAATCGTAGAGTTGCCCTTGAACAACTTCACTCGCACAGTTCCAGAGACTCGCTCTTGTGTCTTTTGAATAAAGGCATCCAGTGCAACTTTGAGTGGACTGTACCACAAACCGTTGTAAACGATTTGGCTGTAAGTTTCTTCAATCCCACGCTTGTAATGGGTGACATCTGCCGTCAAAGTCAAACTTTCTAAATCCCTATGTGCCTGAATTAGGACTAACATCGCTGGTGATTCGTAGATTTCCCGTGATTTGATCCCCACCAGACGGTTTTCGATCATGTCGATCCGTCCGATACCATGATTTCCTACCGCCTGATTGAGTTGTTCAATTAGTTCAACTGGCTGTTTCGCTATGCCGTTGAGGGTTGTCGGAATACCACCTTGGAAACCAATTTCGATGTACTCTGGCTCGTTGGGAGTATCAGCGATCGCTTTGGTCATCTCATAAATTTCTTCTGGTGGCTCAAATGACGGATCTTCGAGTAAACCAGCTTCAATGCTACGACCAAGCAAATTCTTATCAATGCTGTAGGGAGAGGATTTTTTGACTGGTGAGGCGATACCAAACTTTTCCCCGTAAGCGATCGTTTCCTCGCGGCTCATGCCCCATTCTCTGGCTGGTGCGAGGATTTTTAGGTTGGGGTTTAAGGCAGTGACAGAGACATCAAAGCGAACCTGATCATTACCTTTGCCGGTGCAACCGTGAGCGATCGCATCAGCACCATATTTTTCGGCTGTTTCTACTAATACCTTAGCAATCAGTGGACGAGCAAGGGCAGTTCCGAGAGGATAACGATTTTCATAAAGGGCGTTGGCTTGAATCGCTCCAAAGGCGTAATCTTTAACGAAGCTGTCTTTGACATCCGCCACGAGTGATTCACTTGCACCCGATTTCAGAGCTTTTTCTCGAACTGGCTCTAATTCATCTCCCTGACCTAAATCTGCTGCTAGGGTAATCACCTCTTCCACACCCCACTCCTGTTTGAGGTAAGGGATGCAAACGGAAGTATCCACTCCACCAGAATATGCCAGGACAACCTTTTTGGCGCGACCCATTAATTTCTCCAGTTAGGACAACAAAGAATGAGTCATTATTATATCTAAACTAATCTATGTATATTAGACCTCTTGCACAATTGTTTTTGTGTTATGATGGTGGAATTTTTTAATTTCAATGGGGTGAGATAAAAGAAATTTAAATGCTTTCGATGGTAAACGGAGGTTTTTCTGGTGAATTTGGCGACAATTTCCTGGAATTGGAGTTTATGCGTAAGTATATAAACATATCTTGGTATTTACGTTGAGCTAACTTGTGTATGGCAGTCATCACGATTCGGGAACAGCAGCCAACAGAAAACGGTTTTGCTGCAAGTTTGATTTTTGATGGTGGCGAGTACCCAATCAATATTACTGACCCTTTTACACCCCAGGAAGAACAGCAACTGGAATGGTATTTTGAGGAATGGCTGACTTACCCGATGTTAAACGGGAAGAAAGCGGAAGCGGCGAAAATGAGTGTTGCTAGTTACGGGGAAAGTTTATTTAACCAGGTTTTTCAGGCTGATATTAATGCTTATGCCCTTTATCGCCAACTGCGGGGAAATCTGAAGCAGGTAAAAATTGAGATAGTGGGTAATAGTCCCGAATTTCACGCGCTGCACTGGGAAGCTATGCGGGATAAGGATTTGCCGCGACCTTTGGGTGTGGATTGCGTAATGGTACGGAAGCGCCTTGATAAAGCGGCATCAGTGGCGGCGAATATGGCAGAATCTCCGGTAATTAACTTGTTGGTGGTAATTGCCCGACCGGATGAGGAGCATGATGTAGGTTATCGTACCATTGCTCGGCCGTTGATTGAGGTGATTCAAAATAGTCACTTGCCTGTAAATATTGACTTATTGCGTCCGGGTACTTATGAAAGTTTAGAACGGCATTTAGAGGCCAAGGGTGCGGGATATTACCATATCATCCATTTTGACTGTCACGGGGCGTTGATGGGTTATGCAGATATTCAAGATGGGGTGAAACGCAACCAATATACCTATCAAGCTAGGTGGGGACGGGAAGATATTCAACGTTATGAAGGGGTAAAAGCATTTTTGTTTTTGGATGGGGAAAGTAAGGGAAAAGCTGATCCCATAGAGGCGGGGGAATTAGCGAATTTGTTGACGGGGAAGGGGATTCCTGTTTGTATTCTCAATGCTTGTCAGTCGGGGAAGCAGGTACGAGGTAATGGCGAAGATGGGGAAAATAACGAAAATTCCCGCGAGACGAGTTTGGGTAGTCGGTTGATGACTGCGGGAATGCAAATGGTAGTTGCAATGGGGTATTCGGTTACTGTTTCGGCTGCGCGGTTGATGATGGAACAGGTTTATAAAAACTTGTTTGGGGGGGAAGGAGATAACGGAAGCTATCCGGTTGGGGAGAAGGGAGTTATTTAATAATAAGACGCGGAAAGCTTATTTTAATATCAATATTGATTTGGAAGATTGGCTTTTGCCTGTGGTTTATAGTAACCGACAGGTGAATTTGAATTTGCGTAATTTTAGAGCGGAGGAGGAGGAAGAGTATTTTGAAAAGTTAGGTAATTTATATCAATATACGCCGCCGGAATATGGATTTATTGGGCGAGATTTGGAGATTTTGAAGATTGAAAAGGCTTTGTTTCGTCATAATATTTTGCTGTTGCAGGGAATGGGAGGAACGGGGAAAACTACGCTGTTAAATTATTTGCGTAGTTGGTGGCAGACGACGAACTTTGCACCGGAGATATTTTATTTTGGTTATGATGAAAGGGCTTGGACGCTGACACAGATTTTATTTGAAATTGGCAAGTGGGTATATAAAAAGTTTGAGTTTGCGAATTTTCAAGCGATGAATTTAACTGCTCAGATGCAGAAATTACTGGCTAAATTACGGTCAGAATCTCAGATTTTAATGTTGGATAATTTGGAGTCGGTGACGGGACAAGCTTTAGCGATTCAAAATACTTTACCAGAAGCCGAGCAGAAGCAATTGCAAGATTTTTTGACGCGGTTGGTAGGGGGAGAAACGCGGGTAATTTTAGGTTCTCGCAGTGATGAAAGTTGGTTGCAAGGGGCTTTTAAACAGAATATTTATAAGTTGCAAGGATTGGATGCGGAAGCGAGGACGGAGTTATCAAATAAGATTTTAGAGCGGAATGTGGGGGATGAAAGGAAGATTGCCAAGATTCGGGAAGATGGGGATTTTCAGAAATTGATGAAGGTGTTAGCGGGGTATCCGTTAGCGATGGAAGTGGTGTTAGCAAATTTGAAAAATCTGTCATCTCAGGAAATTTTGGCAAAGTTAGCAGCAGCAGATATTAATTTAGATACGGGAAGTGAGGATAAAACCCAGAGTATTCTCAAATGTGTGGAATATTCCCATAGTAATTTGTCACCGGATGCTCAGAAATTGTTATTGTGTTTGGCTCCCTTTAGTGGGTTTATTGATAGGAGTGATATTCTTAATTATGCTAAGGAATTACAGAAGTTAGAGCCGTTTCAGGATTATGATTTTGATGGATTTGATGGGGCAATTCAAGAAGCGATAAATTGGGGTTTACTCTCGCTGCTCGATGAAAATATTCCTCAATTATTACAAATTCAACCTGTTTTCCCCTTCTTTTTAAAAGCAAAATTAGCAGAAATTGATGCAGCTACCCGCGAATCCTTACGGGAGGGTTTTAAAAACCACTATATCGGTTTAGCTCGTGACTACAATCGCTACATGAAATCGAAAGAACCGCAAGAACGGCAGATCGGGATTTTATTCTGTCGGCTGGAATATGAAAACTTATATAATGCCTTGCAGATTTGTTTAGAGAAACAGGAAACTATTGATATTTTCTTTTGCTTGGATAAATACTTTGGGTTAATTAATGATATTCCAAGTCGTTTGAAACTGTCGGAATTTGTATGTCAGGCACAAGTCGCTTATCCACCAGAAATTAGAACAGGTGAGATAGGTTTGGAAATTGTGATGGCACTCGATCGCCTTGCTATGGGTTATTTACAAACACAAAATTATCCCCAAGCCAAAGAATCCTATCTGCGGACTCTCGAATTATCCCAACAACTCCAAGGTGTAGAAGCAAGACAAATCCAGTCTCTTTTAGCAACCACCTACCACCAGTTGGGAATCGTTGCCCAAGAGTTGCGGGAATACCACCAGGCACGGGATTATTATCAACAAGCCCTGGAAATCAATATCGAATTTGGCGATCGCTACTCCTGTGCTAGGACTTACCACCAGTTGGGAAACGTTGCCCAAGAGTTGCGGGAATACCACCAGACACGGGATTATTATCAACAAGCCCTGGAAATATTTATCGAATTTGGCGATCGCTACTCCTGTGCTAGCACTTACCACCAGTTGGGATATGTTGCCCAAGAGTTGCGGGAATACCACCAGGCACGGGATTATTATCAACAAGCCCTGGAAATATATATCGAATTTGGCGATCGCTATAACTGTGCTGGGACTTACGGACAATTAGGATTGCTTGCACAAGCAGAGGAAAACTACGCGGAAGCTAGGACTAATTTGCAGACAGCGTTGGAGATATTTGTAGAGTATCAGGATGAATATATGGCTACGGTGACGCGAGAGAATTTAGAGAGTTTACCGGAGTGACCTCTCCCTGGTTTGCGCTTACGCTTTTCCCAAAACTAGGCAACTGCCAACGATTTATCCTCTTCCCAAATTAACAAACTATCAAGTTTTCCCAACTCTGTAAATGTTCTAGCAGCAAGCAAACAACGTAATAAATCAACACATTGATTTGCTGGATAATTTCCCTTTTGTCCACCAACAACTAGTGTTTCTACCTGTTGAAATTTAGTAGCATCAATTAAAACATAAAAATTTAAATTATCAGATGTAGCTGTCACAATATATTTGTTTTCTCCACCTCCAATACTCATATAAATATCTTCGTTTATACCTAATGTTACTAAAGTATGTTTTTCACCATCTAATTCCCGAATAGCTGTTTCTATTTGGTTCCAACTAGGATTTTCAATCAAATCAGCTTCATTTTGATTATCAACCCATTTTTCTGTTGTCATGTCTACAACAAACACTACTATCTCCTTGTAGCGATCGCATTTGGGTTTTGTGGAGGTGCGATCGCTCTAAGTTTTTCTTGCTTCTCAACTTTCATCTTTATAAATATTTCTACGATGTCCGACTTCCACAACATTCACCACTAGAAGATCGTCGAAAATATCGTAGATAACGCGATAGTCGCCTACTCTAATTCTATAAGCATTTTCTTTTCTTTTTAGCTTTTTAACCCCATTCGGACGTGGTTCTGTAGCTAAATCATCAATTTTAATTTGTATACGCTCTTGAAGTTCTGACGGTATTTTTTTAAGTTGCTTCAATGCACCCCTCAATATTTCAACTTTATAACTCACGCAACTTCCTTGTTTACTCCTGTTTTTAGTTCTTTTTTAGCTTCTTCCCATGACACTGAACTATCAATGTTCGCTTCTTTTTTTGCTTTGTCGTAGGCTTTTAAATCTTCTTCTTCCTCTTCTTCTTCGATTGTCTGAAGTAGCGCATAAATCTCATCTAAAGTACTGTAATACGCTTGATTTAACAGTACGTTAATCTCTTTAATTAATCGTTCGCGTTCCTGTTCACTTTTCATTTTTAGACCTCTTTTATTTCAAATACATGTTTATATTTTATCTTTATTACTCTAAACTGAGGCTATAACTATAGCGGTTCTCAGTTGAGTGAGGTACAAGAACCCCACCCCCAACCCCCTCCCCGCTCTTCGAGAGGGGGCTATGACGTACCTCATGTGATTAGGAAACGCTATAAGACAGTAATTAAATTATAAATGCGATCGCCCGTGGTTGATTAGAAGTAGAGTGCGATGTCTAACGATAAGCCGCGTTGCCTTTACGCGCTTGAGTTTGTGGAGGTGCGATCGCATCTGTATTTTATTTCCCCGGTGGTAAAGTTCCCCCGTCACCTACATCGGTATATTTACAATAAACATTCAAGCCGATTTTAAGGATATAGAGAAGAATAATAGTAGCGATCGATGGATCGAGGGGAATTGCGGCTAAAGCCATGAGAGATGTAATCGCTGCCGTAAGTAACACAGCATTCTCTGGACTTTTGGTATAATCGCTCAAACGCGCCCGAAAACCTTCATTTCCACAAAGTTCATCCCGCAACACATCTAATGTAGTTTGCCAGATTTTTTTTACTCCCATCGCCGATTGTCCGTGTTTCTCAATCCACAGTTCCTCAAAGGAGGTTTCGAGATTACCGTTGTGACGTTCTACAGCATCAATGGCTTCGTTTGCTGGTTGATATTCTTTGAGTAATTCGCGTGCTGATTTAATTTCGTCTAGAGTTAATTGTGCATTCATACTTTTTCAGATTTTAAGCAACCATAGAAAACTATTTATCAAATAAATCTTAAACTGTTAAACTGGGATAAATCCCAATTATTGCAATATTTAGGATCATAGCTCTAATTTTTAACCAGGATTCACAGGAGAATATTCTCCAAATCGCTAACATAAGGAGGTAGTATTCCTGCTTTTCAATACCTGCTCAATATCAAACTCCACTAAACTTTCTATCGAAGTAAATTAACTTAATTTCTCTGCATCCCAAATTACTTTATCAAAACTTACAGCGCTTCCGGCTATTAAGCAATACAGTTTTCTCCTTGTCCCCCTCCTATCATAGCTTTCAGCTTTGGGAATGTACCTCATAGCTGCCAGAAGTGCTAGACAGAGACGTGTGTTAGCACGTCTCTGCAACACAAAGCTTTTCAGTTAGTGTTTAGTGAAGCGGTGTATTAATTTTACGGACTTGCGATCGCAGTTTTCATGGCTTGGAAGATATGACTTTGGTCAACCACACCCCGAACACCAGGTACAGTATAAGTACCAGAGCTATCTGTAATCTGGAAGCCTTGTCCTAGCGATCGGGTCAAAGCTGATGCGTAAGCACCTTGGTAGTAAACAGGTACAACCCGGCGGCTATGGTTCCCCCAGAGATATTTGTAATTTGGATCAGACCCCCAGAAGTGACCAGCATCGGTAGGATTGTGCTTCACGAAGGTGATGTCCTTGGCGTTATATTTCAAGCCTTTAGCGTGATTCGGGTCAGGATTGGGAGTCAATTTAGAGGCAAAGTCATTATTCAGAGTTAGGTAATGGTCATGGTCAGCAGTAACAAGTAGCAAGTTCTTGCTCCAACCACCATGATTATCTACCCAAGTAATGACCTGCTGGACTGCCTTATCAAAATCATTCATGGTTCCGATGAGGTTATCCATGTTGTTGTCATGAGCAGCCCAGTCGATATCGCCTCCCTCAACCATTAGCCAAAAGCCATCTTTGTCTTTCCCTAAAACGGTTAAAGCTGCTTTGGTTAAATCAGCCAAAGTTGGATTTTCGTTAATCTCTTTAGCAATAAAGCTGGCATCAGTTTCACCAGGAGCCAAAGGACGGACAGTATCGGGTGCAGGAGCATTAGGAGCGATGGGATTACCAGCTGCATCAATGACAGGAACACAATCCCCAGCAGTACCAGTTATTATCTGACCTGATGGACAGGTAGCCGGAGTTCCACGCGTGACAACAGAGCTATAGAGAGAGAAGTTGTCTAGACCTGTCAAACTATAGTCTCCTTTAGAGGAACTAACAGGAATGTTGCCATTTTGTCCACGCGCACCATATAGACCAAATAATCTGCCTCCCTTGTTGGGGTCGATTTTAGCAGCCGTTTTTAGCAGTGTCTTAGCTGCATTAGGGCCGCGTTCCAAAAAGGTATAGCCGTAACGATTGGACTTAGGATTATTTTTCAGATGCTGGTAAGTGTCTTCGGTAATGTATGTATACTTAAAGACACCCTCTGCTGTACTTGTACTTTCTCTATTTTCAAAATCTTTGGGATGACCGCCACCCAACAAAATATTGGGTTTAAAGTTCAGCAATGTCTGTTGCAAAATGCTGTCTTGGTTGGTCTTGGTGGGGTCGTAAACACTATCGTACTTACTACGACGATTTACGAAAGAAGCCGCAGCACCAGGCGTTGCATGGCTAACAGGTACGGAAGTTACCAAGCCTGTAGACTTACCTTTTTCTTTGGCAATTTCCAGGATGGTTTTCAACTTCTTCTCGTAAATGTCTACCCCCATCGCGTTGTTAAAGCTCTTTACTCCCGTATACAGAGTTGTAGCTGTGTTAGCAGAGTCGGGATAACTGTACTTGATGTAATCTTTGTCATAAGTACCAGAATTAGCAGGGGTCAAAGGAACCCAAGGAACAGGGCCGCCCTTACTGATGTCATAACCCGCGAGATTACCATCCTCTAGGCTATTGCCATCAGCTCTATTGCCAGGGTTAAAAGGAGTAGGCTGGAATGAGAAGTTGGGACGAACAGGACTTGCACCTGTGGCGGTATCAGACCCATCTAGAGCAGAGTTACCTGTTAGATGGGGCTGGTCTATTGGATTGGCTGGTGTATTTCCCTGAATAGTTGTGCCGTAAGTAGTCACCAATCCATATCCAGTGAGCTTTTGGAAGCTAAGACCGGAGCCTTTACCACTTGTGTAAAAAGGAGCGCCTTTGGCAACGGCTGCGGCCCGTGCCATCTCCCAACCCATACCATCGCCAATCATGATAATTACGTTAATTCCATTACCAGCGGCCAGGGTGGGCTGAAAAACAGAATTACCAAATACCAGCAGAACGGTACAGAGCAAGCCAGCCATAGTAAAGGCTAGAAATCGCTTGTACTTTTGCAAAAATGAAATCATTGCAGTGTGCCTTAAAGTTAATTGAGCAAGTCTTAGCCGTTAATACTGATAAAAATTTGGTTCTAGATGAGTAGCACCAAAGTCTGAGTATGTAGCAGTCACATCTGGCACAGTTGAGGCTGTGGGTTGACTTTGGTCAGGGGTGGTTGCGGTTGCTGATTGTTGATTTGATGTTCCCAAGAACAACAAAGCTGCCATAACCAGACCAGATATAAACCAAGCCAAGGCACGTTTGTACTGTTTCAGTAATGAAATCATTTTGGATTTTTGAATTAAAGTCATGATCAGGAAACCTCTTAGTAAATAACTGAGTTGCAATCAGCGTAGGCGTAGTCCATCGTAGACATCGCTATGCTTTGACAGTTGGGAAAAATGCCATAAGCATTATGTTTAAAAGCTCTTTAAAAATTCAATATAGACAGGGTAAACTAGTGCAAATATTTTGGGATTTATAGTAGTAATTAGTAGAATTACTTATTTAGCTATGTTCCAATACGGTTCAGTTAAGGCTAAAACTCTTTGTCAAAGTAAGTTTTTTTAACGTACGTAGACGCAAAGCGGCTTGCCGCAGGCTACCACAGAGGCGCAGAGGACACAGAGAGAAGGAAAAAATGCTTAACTGAAACGTATTGAGCTATGTTCCAGGTTTGAATTTGTTTTACTTGCAGATAACATTAAAACTAAATCTTGGTTAAATAAAGGATGAATTGGCAGCACTGAAGGTTTTATACAGCTAGTTAGCTGCAAAGTTATTTCAGCAATATTAAAAGTTTTTCGGATGTGATTTTCCAACTTATTGAGTAAGCGATCGCGTTCCTGGATAGTTGCAGATTCAACTGTCAAATTGGCACAAAGTATTACCTTATCTAAGCTAATTCTCCAGATGTGAAGTTTTTCTATTTGAACAACACCAGGAAAAGATTTGAGAGATATTTCCACATCAACAGGATCTATTGATTCCGGTGCATACTCCAAAAAAATCTTTAAACTTTCTTGTACTAAAGGTAAAGCACTCAAAGCCGTAAAAGTTGCAACGACTAAACTAATAGCAACATCTGCCCACCACCAATCCCAAAGATGAACTGCTAAAGCAGCTATAATTACGCCAACAGAACTAACAGTATCAGCGATGACATGAAGCAAAGCTCCCCGCAGGTTTAAGTCGTCGTGAGTGTGGGGATGAAGCAAAGTAATATTGAGCAGATTTACGATTAAACCTAATACTGCAATTGCTAACATAGGTATGCCTAAAATTGCAGATGGATGTTGCCAGCGTTGAATAGCTTCCAATATGATAAAAGTAGCGATCGCAAGTAAACCTAATCCATTCACCAATGCTGCTAAAACTTCGATTCGCTGATGTCCAAATGTTGCTTTTTCCTTAGCTGGTTGCTGTGCCAAAAAACTAGCAAGTAGCGATATTGCCAAGGCTGTGATATCCGATAAAATGTGTCCTGCATCCGCCTGTAAAGATAAACTTTGACTCCATAAACCCACAGTCCACTCAGCAACAAAAAAAACAGCAAGTAAACCTACTGTTATCCACAAATTTTTTGCTTTCTGGTAATTATTAAGTACTCTTACAGAATCATCTGCACATCCACACCATTGAAGTGAAACCATTACTCAAAAACCTTTTGACAGCACAGTAGGAGCTTAAAAAATCACACCACTCGTATTTGTAGCGAGTATGTTCTCAATTCGGAATGTATATCCTCAAATATTGTCTTTTAACAGGCTATGCGGTTAAAGAATTTTTCTCACATGCCTTTTTTATAAAATTACTCACCAATCTCTTATCAAAATATGTTTTTGTAGATTCGGAAATATACGAAGACTAGAAAAAATATGTATCTATAAAAAATTTATCCTACTTGATTTAAGAAATGGTAATGCTTTTGTTAAAAATGAGAAATTAAAGCAGATTAGCATTTGTAATTTACAGCAATCATCCTGTTAGTAACTTACTGCTAATTACACATGAGTTTATTGGTAATCAAAACTTGCAATCAACCTAAGCATTAACCTTGAGAGGATGATAACCATTATCTTTGAATATCCTACTGATATAGGTAATAAACGCCTTTTTAATGCGCGATATATCTCGATAAATATATATTGAGAATAAGAATCTTTTTTACTTATTTCTCTAACTTTTGAATAAAATCTTAAAGATTATGAGCTTCCAATTTGCATCTTCACTTACTACTAATACGGCTCGGTGAATCATTTTCATCTGATTTTATGGCAATTTGACAGTAATAAAAATGTTGCTAATGACATGGACTAAAGTCAGAAGCTTGAAACCATTTCGATGCTACGTGGATGAGTTAATTTTTTTACTTTACAGGAAATTTATATATACGTGACAAGCGTAAAGATTTTATGACGATAATCTTTTGTTTAATATTTCTTAACCTGTATACAGTGGCTAAAAGCTTATTCAAGTGAAATTACAGGACTATTCATTTTTTCACTTTGGAGTATTTTTTGATGAAATTAGCTAAAAATCTTGGTATTGCTACCGTTGCAGCTGCCATCTCCGTTGCTGCTGTTGGTGCTAAACCGGTGCAAGCTGCCTTGGTTAATTACGGTTTCACTGTGAATGCCACATCTGGCGATAATCCCGGTCAGTATTTCGGCTCTTTTCAATACGATGACTCGACCTTAACCAATACAGGTTTTGAGAGATTAGGAGTTGAGAATGGATTAGCAGTTGCATTCAACTACTTAGGTACTAACTATACAGAGGTAGATGATACTGATTTCAACAGTTTTCCTATAGCCAGCTTCAATAATGGCGAAGTTTTAGGACTAAGCTATTTTGTTGCAGACCAGTTTGCGATCGCAAGTGATGCAAATACTCCAAATGTAGGAGGAAACAACTTTTATCTGATTGACCAATCAGTAAATACAACACAAGTAGGTACTGTAAGCTACGCTAAAGTACCTGAACCCTTAGCTGTTGGTGGTACAGCTATTGCTAGTGTTATGGGATTGTGGATGCAACGTAAGAAGAGAGCAACAAAATTTGTGGGTTAACAATTATAAGTAAATCAAAGTAAATCACCTTAATCCTTGCCCGTGTTTAGGGTCAAGGATAAGGTGATTTAAAACTATTTAAGATACTTCGCTAAATGAATCTGTTCCTATCGTCTTTAAAGACCACCAATAACGCCGCCGTCATTGCGGGTAATCACTACTGTTGATGAGCGTGGGCGACCTGATGGGCCATACCCTTGACTGTTAGGCCAATTGCTGGAGAGCGTGGGATTCGAGGTAGTCCCACTATCGCCTGGGTGCTGGATGTTGATAAACATCGCTTTACCATCGGGGGTGGTGATAACACCAGTTACCTCACAGTCTGTTGGACTAGTCAAGAAGCGTCTAATCTGTTTTGTGTTGGGATCAGCACATGACATGGTATTGCCACCGATTTTTGTCCAATCACCACGACCGTCGCCCGCCTGATCAGTCTGTATCCAAAGGCGACCGAAATCGTCGAACCACAGACCATCGGGTGCGCCAAAGTCGTCACCTTTAATATTGCCTTGAAGATTTGTTTCGGGTCTAGTTTTGTCGCCAGCCTGAACAAAAATATCCCATCTGAAAGTAGTGGCTGTAACCTTCTTTCCATCTTCGCGCCAGCGAATGATGTGGCCGTAACGGTTGTCAGGACGTGGGTTGGCAGCATCCACGGGAGGACGTGCACCGCCTCCTGCTGTTGTGCCGTCTGGCTGGTTGGAGGAAACTGGAGTTGTGCCGCGACGATTATTGTTAGTCAACGTGCAGTAGACTTCAATCTCTTTATATCCGCCGATGCGAGGACGCACGGTTGTCCACTCTGGGCGATCCATCATGGTTGCCCCAACTCGATCGCCAGCTTGTCTTGTTTTGACAAGCACTTCAGCTTGGTTTCTAAAACCGTTCTCTGGTGTCAAACCACGCTGACCGTAGACTAAAGGTAGCCACTCGCCAGTACCGTTGTCATTAAATTTGGCAACGTACAAAACACCGTTGTCGAGCAAATTGCGGTTGGCATCACGATTTCCGGGATTTAAAGGTTGGGCACAAACGAACTTGTAGATATAATCGTTACGCTCGTCATCACCCATGTAGAAAGCGACACGGTTATTGTCATCAACAACAACCTGAGCGCTCTCATGCTTGAACCGACCAAGGGCAGTGCGCTTGACTGGTGTGCTTTGCGGATTGTAGGGATCAATCTCGACCACCCAGCCGAACAAATGGGGTTCGAGTGGGTTCGTGCTGTAATTGAAGCGTGGATCAACCTCATGCCAGCGATAGCCAAACCCTAAGGGTGCAAGACCGTAACGATTCTGTCCTTCTAGGATCTCCGAGTCTTCGATCCCTGGAGTTGAAACTAGCTTTTCACCAAGGTTTCCGAAGTAGCCGTTCCAGTTCTCTTCACAGGTTAAGTAAGTGCCCCAAGGAGTGTAGCCGTGGGCGCAGTTGTTGAGTGTACCATAAGCGGTGTAGCCGTCGTTCAGCGTCCCGGTGTCAACAGAGCCAGTTGGCTGAATTGAAAACTTTTTTGACTTTAACAGTGCATTGCCAGCCGCAGGCCCCGATACCCGCATCTCGGTGTTGCCGGTAATGCGGCGACCATAAGAAGAATTACGATTGAAACTCCACTCATTGCCGTTTTTGGAAATTTCTACAACAGACACGCCATGAGCAGCCTGAGACTTCCGTACTTTCGCAATTGTGACTACATCCAAACCATCGGGATGCAAAATCGATTCTTGGGTATACTCATGGTTGACGCACAGCAGACCAGTATTAATGGGCTGATTTAAAAAGCCTCTAAGTGATCTTGCTTGTGAACTTACTGTCCGACCAACAACATTTCCTGGCTGTAAAGGGAAGTAGTGCATACCGTCATTGTGCATACCAAACTGCTTTTCTTGAGCAGCGGCATCTTGGGAGGCATCTGCTAACCAAGTTGGGCCACCAGGTGCGATCGGATCTCCCCAACCAATCAGTACTTTTGCTGTGTAACCTTCAGGAACACTGACAAGATCCTTTTCCAGAAGTCCTGTAACTGGGTTGAGTAGATTCGGTGGGATGCTCTTAAAGCCTATGCCAGCAAATCCCGTTCCTTTGGGAATTGGCGCTGCATCAACACTTTGAAGAAAGCCACCGATAGAAACATCGCCCAGAACAGTTAGCACCGACGTACCGACAGCCGTCATGATGAACCGCCGCCGACTCAGACTAACGCGGTCAATCACATCACGAATTGACTCGTTACCGGATGGGTTGAGGGTCAAATTGTTTTTAGGGTGAAAGCGTCCTTTCATTCTTTGTTCTCCATTTAAGCCATTTAAGGTTTACGAGATTGCTATTCAGTTCATCTCTCAATAACATCAGTAATTCACTAAAGAGAAACTTTAGATATTTACAGAAATTACTTAGATATTTATTGAGATTTGACACATTTTTAACAGCCAATAAATAGCAGCGAATAACAAATTAAAACTGGCTGATGCTTTTTACGCAAATAAAAATTATCAAGTTTTTATTATTTTAGGTACTAAGTATTAACATCAGGTTATATATTGATTAATTGACATGCAAAAATGTATATTTTCAGCTTTTTAACATGGTAAATTTATATACCTGCTTTGAAATATCCAGCAAATATTGTACTATGGGCAGATTTACTATTTCCGTAACCAGAATTATGTAAGGAACAGTGTCAGCGTCGCATCTGTCCTATCCTGGAGATGGATAGATAGTGTTGTGGGTGAGACTGTGTTTTTCAGCGTTGTGATACCGACTTATAATCGCCAACCGATTTTAGAAAAGTGCCTCCGCGCCTTGGAGGTGCAGAAGTTGAGTAAGTCAAGTTCGGTTACTGATTACGAAATTGTCTTGGTGGATGATGGTTCTACTGATGGCACATTGGAGTGGTTGACATCTCACAAAGAAGAGTTTCCCCATGTGCGCTGGTTTCAGCAAGATCATGCTGGCCCAGCTGCGGCTCGGAATCTGGGGGTAGAACAGGCGCTGGGAGACACAATTATCTTTATTGATAGCGATTTAGTGGTGCTGGAGAATTTTTTACAAGCTCACGCGGATGCGCTAGTGCAGGGAAAAGAGAAATTGGGGAGCGATCGCTTTTTCACTTACGGAGCAGTTATTAATACTTGTAATTTCGACAACCCAACTGCTGAACCCTACAAAGTAACAGATTTTTCAGCAGCTTTTTTTGCTACAGGAAATGTAGCAATCCCTAAACATTGGCTAGAGAAAGCCGGACTTTTTGACACCAGCTTCCAACTCTATGGCTGGGAAGATTTAGAACTAGGTGTACGGCTGAAAAAACTAGGTTTGACACTAATTAAATGTCCAGAAGCCGTAGGATATCACTGGCATCCAGCATTTAAATTAGAGCAAATTCCCCGATTGATTGATCAAGAAATTCAACGCGGACGTATGGGAGTTTTGTTTTATCAAAAGCATCCTACATGGGAAGTGCGAATGATGATCCAAATGACTTGGCTGCATCGCTTACTGTGGGGAATTCTTTCACTCAATGGCGCACTTAATGAACGGACAATGGCTCCATTTTTGCAATGGCTAATTAATTTAGGTAAACCTCAATTAGCTTTAGAAATTGCCCGAATTTTTCTCAACTGGTACAACGTGAAGGGTGTTTATCAAGCCTATATAGACAATACTAAGTAGGGTGGACATTGCAATGCCCACCCTACTATCACGAAATATTGGCTGTAGTCTACGCAATTGAAAACCCCTGTATCTTTTCTTTTCCGACAACTCTAATGTCTAACTGCAACTTCAGATGAGTGATATAAGGTTTGAAACCATAACTTATCGTTCTGCACGCGGAGAGTTCCAGTTGATAGAATAATTATTGGGTGCAAATGTGTAACCGCAGAATCCAGGAAGAATTCCTGTTACCGGGTTGGGAACCCAAACCGAGAAAAAGTTTTTTACAAAACTGCCGCAATATTGGGTTTGGTTAGCGTAGGGGATTGTAAAGCTTGGTGTACTTCCAATACAAAAAGGATGGTTTCCTTGCCACTCTTTAGCTGAATCACTACTGGCATAAAGGTAGTAGCGAGTGTCGAGTGTTATTGAGTGAGTTAAGAATTTGTACGCATGAGCCAGGTGTTTGAGGTAACTGGAATCGACCTTGGGTAGTCCAAGTACCACTGTTATAGTAGCTGACTATGACATTAAGATTTTCACCCGATTCGTTGCAGACATAGAAACCTGGTGATGTCTGGGCAGAAGCTTTTTGATTTGATAGGGCTACAAATGTCATACCAACAAATAAAGCTGCAAGAGTTACAGTTTTTGTCCAGTAATTTGAAATGAATCTAAATAGCATACGAGACACCTACGTTAGTTGATAAATACGTACAGAGCGCTTGAGCAACATTACGCTTTATGCTACAAAAATGGATAAACTTCAGCTAAGGAAGGTAGATACTAACAGTATCTAGAACACTGTTCACTTTAGCAGGCACTAGGTCTATCAAATCTTGCTACGCATTAATACGTTAGATAAAGTAACATAACAATATCTCTGCCAATTTAAGAGGGTTCAACGCCTGTAGAAACAGGGTGAATATGACCTAAAAAGGTAAGCTTGGCAAAAATCTGGGCTAATAAAATAGGCTCTATAAGTTCCGAGTTAAAAAAGATTAAGTTTTAGATAATCCTCATCTATCTCTAGGGCAATTTCCAAAAATTGGATGCTTCCCAGTTGGCAGTTAATACTCAACAACCATACATGACAATATTTTTTTATTTGAAAGTCCCTATTATGTCAAAATCGCCCCACCCATCAATCGCTCATACCGATATTTCAACTCTTCTTTCATCAAATACCAACGCTCTAAAGTTGCATCCATCTCTATTATTTTCTCTGCTGCTTGGCGTGCTAAAAGTAAAACTTCCTCATCTTCAACCAAACTCGCTAAGGTAAAATCTGGCACTCCTGATTGACGAGTTCCCAGTACTTGGCCTGGCCCACGAAAACGCATATCCATTTCGGAGATGAAAAAGCCATCCTGAGATTGTTCCAACACCTTCAACCGTTGTTGAGCATCAGGACTTCTAGAACTGCTCATCAATAGACAGTAGGACTGAGCCGCGCCACGACCGACACGCCCCCGCAGTTGGTGGAGTTGCGATAGACCAAATCGTTCCGCATTTTCAATGAGCATCACCGTAGCATTAGGTACGTCTACACCAACCTCAATAACAGTAGTAGAAACCAAAATTTGCGTTTGGTTATCACGAAATTTGGTAATCGCTTCATCCTTCTCGGCTGAACTCATGCGACCGTGCAGTAGCCCAACTTGAAAGTCAGGAAAAACGCTTTCTTGTAGCTTTTGATGCTCCTCCACAGCCGATCGCAAATCCAGTTTTTCTGATTCTTCTACTAAGGGTAAAACCACATAAACTTGTCTACCTTGGGCAATTTCTCGGCGGATGAGGTCGTAAGCATGGTTGCGTTGCTGACCTGATAATACTGTTGTCTGAATCTTTTGTCGTCCTGGTGGTAACTCATCAATCTGGCTGACATCCAAATCCCCGTGTATCGTCAGTGCCAACGTTCGGGGAATGGGAGTAGCTGTCATAGTTAACACATGAGGTTGCTCGCCTTTTTGCTGCAAACGCGCCCGTTGTTCTACCCCAAAGCGATGCTGCTCATCAATCACCACTAACCCCAGTTGATGGAAGTTTACGGGGTCTTGAATCAATGCATGGGTTCCCACTAACAGAGGTAATTCACCAGTTCCTAGCTGAGAATATATTTGTCTTCGTTTAGCAGTTTTAGTTGAACCTGTCAGTAATTCCACTGGTAAATGCAAGAGGTTAAACCAGCTAACTAATTTGCGATAATGTTGTTCTGCCAAAACTTCTGTGGGAGCCATCAGCGCCGCTTGGTAGCCAGATTGAATTGCTGCGAGGATAGCTAGCACGGCGACGACTGTTTTACCAGAACCGACATCACCTTGCA